>ENA-OQCN01000075-OQCN01000075.1-human-gut-metagenome-genome-assembly--contig:-NODE-75-length-42759-cov-2.671913_pt1 | contig 42759 bp, 49 predicted proteins | sample MGYA00242497_ERZ504576 | MGnify/ENA primary metagenome ERZ504576 (study PRJEB26092, sample SAMD00036296) | human gut metagenome | host: Homo sapiens | study: EMG produced TPA metagenomics assembly of...
TCGATGATGCTCAGACGTACGTAGCTGTACATCGATCGATGCTCAGACGTACGTAGCTGTAGTTTCTGCAAGCCATGCCGCTTTCATATCATTCTTTGCAACCGCATCTGCAACTTTTGGTGTAGAGATCTTATTTAAGTAATTATCCTCCGGTACCGGCATATCCACTGCAACGTTGGTCTCCTGATGCGCACCGTTGGTGTCTAAGAAGGCACGGGAGATATTTACGATCTCTTTTCCTCTCCACTCTAAAACAAGTCTCGGCTTCTCCGTTACAACGGCAACTTCCACTGCCTCTAAGTTTTCCTCTGCTGCGTAGCCTAAGAAGGTCTTGACATCCGAAGGAGATACCACAACTGCCATACGCTCCTGGGATTCTGAGATTGCAAGTTCTGTTCCGTCTAATCCGGCATATTTCTTCGGCACTTTGTCAAGCTGTACGCGAAGTCCGTCTGCAAGCTCACCGATTGCTACAGACACACCGCCCGCACCGAAATCGTTGCATTTTTTGATGATATGGGCAACTTCCTCACGGCGGAACAGGCGCTGGATCTTGCGTTCTGTCGGCGGGTTACCTTTCTGTACCTCGGCACCGCAGACTGCTGTGGACTCTGTGTTGTGCGCTTTTGAAGAACCTGTGGCACCACCGATACCGTCACGTCCGGTTCTTCCTCCAAGTAAAATGATGATGTCACCCGGATCAGAGGTCAGTCTCTGTACGGCACGTCTTGGAGCAGCACCCATGACCGCACCGATCTCCATACGTTTTGCCACATAGTTTGGATGGTAAACTTCTTTGACGTATCCGGTTGCAAGACCGATCTGGTTACCGTAAGAGCTGTATCCGTGTGCAGCTTCTCTCACCAGTTTTTTCTGTGGAAGTTTTCCGGAGATCGTCTCGGAAACAGGAACCGTCGGATCTGCGGCACCGGTCACACGCATTGCCTGATAAACATAGGTACGTCCTGACAACGGGTCACGGATCGCACCGCCAAGACAGGTAGCGGCACCACCAAACGGCTCGATCTCGGTCGGATGGTTGTGTGTTTCATTTTTGAAATTAACCAGCCACTCCTCTGTCTTTCCGTCTACTTCTACCGGAACAACGATGGAACATGCATTGATCTCATCGGACTCTTCCTGATCCTGCAATTTTCCTTCTTTTTTCAGACGTTTCATTGCCATCAGGGCAAGATCCATCAGACATACAAACTTATCACTGCGTCCTGCATACAGGTTCTTGTGGGTATTTAAGTAATCCTCATAAGTCTCTTTCATCGGCGCGCAGTAATAGCCATCGTCAAATGCTACGTTCTTAAGCTCTGTGGAAAATGTGGTATGGCGGCAGTGATCGGACCAGTAGGTATCTAATACACGGATCTCTGTCATGGACGGATCACGGTTTTCGTCATTTTTAAAGTAATTCTGGATATGTAAAAAGTCTTTGAATGTCATCGCAAGATCAATGAATCGTATAACTCTTTTAACTTAGCCTCCGGCGTATCACGAAAACCGTCAAAGATCTTAACATCCTCCGGCTCCGGGAAACTCTGCACTAAAGTCTCAGGTTTCTCTAAGCCTGTCTCTCTGGAATCGACCGGGTTGATGCAGTGTTTTTTGATTGCTGCAAACTCTTCGTCACTGATTGTTCCCTCGATCGCATAAGTCACTGCGGTGCGGATGATCGGCTCTTCCTCTTCATTTAATAATTTCACGCACTGTTCTGCAGAATCTGCTCTCTGGTCAAACTGTCCCGGTAAGAACTCTACGGAAAATGTTCTTGCTCCGTTTAAATCAAACTCTTCCTCATAAATATCGTCTACCGGCGGTTCGGAAAAAACGGTTACTAAGGCTTTTTTATAAGTTTCCCCGGAAATATTTTCAATATCATAACGGATCAGCTCGCGCACCTTCGTCACACCACTGATTCCAAGATAACTTCTGATTTCAGACTGCAATTCTTTTGCCCGGACTGCATATTCCGGTTTCTTCTCAACATATACACGTTTTACACTGCTCATGTGGTAACCTCCATTCTCAGTTTCCATTTGTCTTTTCAAAGTATAACATAGGTTATAAAATAAGCATAATTAATATATTTAATCTTATTTATTAATTTTATTAATATTTCTATAAATAATAGAATGCACACTCTGCGAACATTTTATTGTCATGAATTATATCTGCTTTGTTGCAGACATGTTCTTATTTTTACTCCTGAATCATTTTCTTTCATTGGGAAATGCTTTCACGCATCCCCATTATCAGTCTTTATTGACAGATTTATAAGCACGTCTTATAATCATGATAGTTATTTTTATTAACATTCTTCATTCAAATGATATGCGGCCAGCCCGCAGAAAGAGGACTTCATGGATATCAATTACGAATTATATAAAGTGTTTTATTATGTGGCAACATCCTTAAGTTTTTCCGAGGCAAGCAAGCAGCTTTTTATTTCCCAGTCCGCGGTCAGCCAGTCGATCAAAACGCTTGAGAAAAAGTTAGACCAGCCGCTTTTCATCCGCAGCACGAAAAAAGTACAGCTCACTCCTGCCGGAAAAGTATTATTAAAACACATCGAACCGGCAATGAACCTGATTCAGCGCGGTGAAAGCCAGCTTTTAGACTCCGGCAGTCTCGGACTCGGTCAGCTTCACATCGGTGCAAGCGACACCATCTGCCGTTACTTTTTAGTACCTTATTTAAAACAGTTCCACAAAAAGTTCCCGAACGTGCCGATCAAGGTGACGAACGCGACATCCCTTAGCTGCGTGGATCTCCTCGATCAGGGAAAAGTCGATCTGATCGTGACCAACTTTCCGAACTCGAACCTGAATCACTCCTACATTCAGAATACCGTCTGCAATTTTACCGACGTATTCATTGCAAACCCGGCATATTTTAACCTGAAACAGCAGGAGATCCCGTTTGAGGAACTGAAACAGTACCCAATCCTCATGCTCGACCGCAAAAGTACGACGAGCCAGTTCCTGCACAACCTGTTTTTACAGCATCAGCTTGAGCTGATCCCGCAGATCGAACTTAGCAGTAACGACCTTCTGATCGACTTGCGCGCATCGGTCTTGGTATCGCATTTATACCGGATTACTGTTTAAGCCGGGAATCCAAAGATCTGTTTATCGTAAAAACAAAGGAAAAACTGCCATCGAGACAGATGGTCGCAGCCATCAACCCGACGCTCCCGGTTTCACAGTCCACCGAGGAATTCTTAAAACTGCTGCCTACGATCTGACACAGACTTAAGAACGGTTCCAGAATTCTTCTAAATACTTTTCCACCGTATCTATCCTGCATACCGTCTGCCTTTCCCATTCTCTTGGGAACAGCGCACGGTATTCACTCTGCAGGAAACGCTCATCTAAAAGTTCTATGACTCCGACATCCTCCACCGTCCGTATCACTCTTCCTGCCGCCTGTAACACCTTGTTCATTCCCGGATACCGGTAGGCATAATCAAATCCGGCACCAAGCCGTTTTTCAAAATATCCCATCAGGATCTCCCGCTCATTGCTGATCTGCGGCAGTCCCGTGCCGACGACAATCGCACCGATCAGCTGTTCATTTTCAGGTCGATCCCTTCCCCGAAAATACCGCCCATCACACAAAATGCAGCCAGCGATCCTTTCCGCTCTCCCGATAATTTTTCCGAAAATGCCTGTAAAAAAGACTCTCTTTCTTCTTCTTTCATCCCAGGCTGCTGAATCAACGTTTCCGTTTCACAGGATGGATCTGACTGGCATTTTTCCAGAAAGACATCGCAGACCTGCTCCATCATTTTGTAGGATGGAAAAAACACCATATAATTTCCTTTTTTTGCATCTGTCGTCTTTTTTACATAGGAAGCGATCCGCTCAAACTCCCCTGCACTTCGTCTGGTATACTTGCTGCTCACATCATTTCCGAGCAGCAGCAATTTCTGTTCTTCCCGGAATGCCGTCTTTGCGTAAACTGCATAATTATCCGTTTCAGTCGAGAGCAGGCTCTTATAATAGCCCACCGGAAGCAGCGTCGCGGAAAAGAAAATAGTTGCATTCCCTTTGTTAATACGCTCCTGCAGGTTTTTCGACGGATCCACACAGTATAATTTGAGTTTAAAGCGTCCATCCTGCTCGTGTTCCGCATAAACGACATAGTGGTCATCCAGCAGTTCATAAATATTCAAAAAATTGCGCAGATTCAGATAAAACTCACTTAAATCTTTCCGCTCCGGGAACTCCGGTGCTTTCTGTAAAAATTCATCGAGATCCGACGCCACGTTCATTAACTCAAACGCAAAATTTCCAATTGATTCATAGATCACATATTTCTCACACTCACGCTTATAGGAGAGCAGTACGCGGTTACATTTTTCCAGTTCCCGCATCAGTTTTGCCTGACCATATTTCTTTAAAATCTTCTTTGCCAAAAGAAAATCTTCCTTATATATAATGGCACTGTACATCTCCCGGCTCCGCTCGACCAGATTGTGCGCCTCATCCACCAGAAAAATGTAATCTCCTGTGGTACCATCCGCAAAAAAAAAAACGTTTTCAGATAGACATTCGGGTCAAATACATAATTGTAATCACAGATGATATCATCCACCCATGTCGCCGTATCCAGACACATTTCAAACGGACAGACATTGTATTCCTTCGCCTGTTCTAAGATCACCTCTCTCGTGATCATATCTTCCTTTTGCAGCAACGAAAAAACTGCATCGTTGACCCTGTCGTAATGCCCTTTTGCGTATGGACAGTTGACAGGATTGCACTCCATCTCCTCACACAGGCACAGCTTTTCTTTTGCCGTGATTGTAAGCACTTTTGCCTGATATCCGTTTTTACGCAGAAGTTCAAATGCTTCCCGCGCCACCGTCCCTGTGATCGTCTTTGCCGTCAGATAAAAGATCTTGTCCGCTAAATCCTCCCCAACCGCCTTGACCGCCGGAAACACGGTCGATATTGTCTTTCCTGCTCCGGTCGGCGCCTGGATAAAAAGATTCTTCTTTCTGCTGATCGTGCGGTACACACCGGCTGCTAATTCCTTCTGCCCTTCCCGGTAGGAAAATGGAAACTGCAGCGGTTTGATGGATGCCTGACGCAGTTTTTTCCATGCGAACTGAAAATCAGCCATTTTTTGTACTCGGTGATCAGCTTCTCAAACCAGACCGCAAGTTCCTCAAACGTGTAATCATAATGAAAATACCGGATATCTTCGGTATCTAAATTACAGTACGTCATCTGCACTGAAATAGTGGCAAGATCATGCTGCAGGGCATAGATATAGGCATAACACATCGCCTGTGCACGGTGTACACCGACCGCATCGTCTAACAGATCAAGTTTCATGTACATGCCCTTAATCTCGTCGATCGTGACTTTGCAGTCTTCTGGCATCGTCATGTGATTAAAATTATCCGCAAATGTGATCTCTTCCTCCGCGCTCTCGATCAGAATCCCGTCCGCACGTCCCTCGATCACAAGCTGGTACTCGTCTTCCTCGATTGCAATTTTCAGTGGAACCTCCGCATGGTAATTGCTGCCCATCCGCTTCTGGATCTTTCTGTGGATCCTTCCCCCGGCAAGCATCGCCTCCGCAGAAGCACCGCGTCCATGGCGGTTGTCGATATCGCCCTCCCGCAGGATAAATTCGACCAGATCACGGACCGATATTTTTATGACACCTTTTTCGTTCTTTTCAATCTTTTTGCTCATATATGGATTATAGCACAAAAGACTGATTCCACATACCTTTCCAGATATATAAATCAGTCTTTTCATCTATCCCTTTATCTTCTGTTATACATCGTCCCATAAATCATGATCTATGGGCAGCATCTCTGCTTCAGGCTATTGCATATTTTCCAACAACCTGTTCAAAACGTGCATCCTTTTCGCCATACTTGATCGTAAGTTCCTTGCAAACACCTAAATAAAGCATTCCAAGCAAAGATTTTGCATCAATGACTGCTCTGCTGTAACATACATCAATTTCAAAATCACATTTTCCGGCAGCATTCACAAAATCCTTTACTTCCTCTGTGTCAGATAATTTGATTTTTCTTTCAATCATTCGACTCATTCCTTCCTACATCGAAAACAAAAAACATTATTTTTTCTTATCAGTTGCTGATTATTGCACATTTTTTTTCATTTGTCAATTTATGAAAAATCCCTGATATTCCTTGATTTATCAGCAAATGACAATATTGGATTTTATTTCGACACGGTATGACAAATTTTTAACATGTATTTTTCTCTTTTGTAAAAAATGCATATTTATACTTGTGCAAAAATACATGATTTACCATTTTTTTTACCTTTATTTTTAAATTCTTCACAATTTTTTCAATCGGTTGCGCATCCATATTTTTCCATAGATCATTAGAAAATCCTTCTTATCGCCAGAATTTCGCGGTAGGTGACAGGCGACGTGTACTTGATGCCGGTACTTGGAGAACTTGCATGAAGCAGCGTATTATTTCCTGCATAAATTCCCACATGTCCGCTGTAACATACGATATCTCCAGGCTGTATCGCGTCTAAGCTGACACCATATCCAACACTGCGCAGTGCACTTGAAGAATGGGGCAGACTGATTCCAAACGCCTGATATACGCTCATCACAAATCCGGAACAGTCCGCTCCGTTTGTCAGGCTGCTGCCACCATAAACATAGGGATTTCCCACAAACTGAGCTGCATAGTTCACGACTGCCTGTCCATTGGAAACTGTTTGCGGTTTCGCTGTTGTATTACTGCCGAATGAACTGCTGCTTTGCCCCTGACTGCTTCCCTGTACTTTGTCATTTTTTTGTTGCGCCTGTTGCGCATTTTGTGTCTGCTGCCGTGCCATTGCTTTTGCTGCTTCTTCCTGTGTCTTTCTCGCTGCTTCCGCTGCCTTTCTCTCTTCCTCTTCGCGTGCTTTTCTTGCCGCTTCCGCCGCGGCTGCTGCCGCCTGGCGCTCCGCCTCCTCTCGCTCTAATCTCTCTTTCTCTTCCTCCTTCGACTCTGCCACGCGAAACTCCGTCCGGACCGTCACATAATCTCCCGAAACATATCCTAAGCCTTCCTCCGTCGACACACGGTACCACCCGTACTCATCCAGCGCATCATAGACGACCACATCCTCGCCCTCCGGCAGCATGGTAAGCACGGATGCCTCAGTTCCCGGTTCGGTACGCACAAACAACGTCGTAGTCGTTACCGTCGCATATCGTGTGCTGACACCCCGCGCCAGATCCTCATCCCCGACCTTTACATATTCCGCTTTCACATAAGCGTTTTCCACCGAACCTGAACTGACCAGATACCATTCCTCTCCTGCCTCATCCAAAACTGTTTCCAACACCGTTGCCGCACTGTTATTGTACAGCTTTCCGAGTGCCTCACTTTCCACGGAAGGTTCCGCGCGTAAATTCACATAATTTAACACGGATGCGATACCGATATCAGCATATTCAGATGTACTCTGCGGTGATTCACGTTCTTCGATGTCTGCTTGGTCATTCCCAGCAGCATCATTGTCTGTATTTTTTTCCTGTACTTCCAGTTTCATGCGTTCTTCATTCAGCGCACACAGATCCCATGCCACATCTTCATACACCACACTTCCATACCCTGCCGCATACACCACGCTGCCATGTCCTGCTGCAATCACTCCTGCCAGTAAAAATGCTACGATCTTGTTTCTTTTTTTCATTATGTAGAAATCCTCCATTTACAGATATTTACTTTTTGTTAAGTAAATATTACATATTTATTTCATTTTGACGTATCTGCATTGTAACAGAGGATGATGTGCGATTCTACAAGTAGATATTTCCAGTTTCTATGGCAGGGGTTATGTGGAAGGTTCGGTGTTAAAAAATAAAAACCACCTTTTGACACCCGAACCCTTTCACACAAAAACCCGCGCATCCAAAACGGTATGTTACGTTTTAGACGCACGGGTTTTCAGGTAATATATTAATTTATGTACATTTTATGCAAATGGATTCTCTGTCGGATATGGCAGGGATGCAGGCTGATTGTAGTTAATATCTTCCATCGGAACGCCAAGATATTTGAATACTTCAAACAGTGCTTTTCCGTAATGTCCGAATGCAACCGCTCCGTGATGCGGATAGTTTTTCTCGATCAGTACATGGCGGTAGAATCTTCCCATTTCAGGATCGCAAATACACCGATGGAACCGAAGGAACGTGTTGCTACCGGAAGTACTTCGCCCTGTGCCACGTATGCGCGGATCTTATTGTCGGATGTAGACTGCAGACGGTAGAATGTGATATCGCCCGGTGCAATGTCTCCCTCTAAAGTACCGTTTGTCACTTCGACCGGAAGGCTTCTTGCCATGATCATCTGGTACTTCATCTCACAGCTTGCAAGTTTCTTAGAGCAGGTATTTCCACAGTGGAATCCCATGAATGTATCAGTATGTTTGTAATCAAATTTTCCTTTGATGGACTCTTCATACATATCTTTCGGTACAGAGTTGTTGATGTCAAGTAAAGTTACTGCATCCTGGCTCACGCAGGTTCCGATGAACTCACTCAGTGTTCCGTAGATATCAACCTCACAGGAAACCGGGATTCCGCGTCCGGTCAGACGGCTGTTTACATAGCATGGTACAAATCCAAACTGTGTCTGGAATGCTGGCCAGCATTTTCCGGCGATGGCTACATATTTGCGGTAACCTCTGTGCTCCTCTACCCAGTCGGTCAGTGTCAGCTCATACTGTGCAAGTTTTGCAAGAATCTCCGGTTTTTTATTTCCGGTGCCAAGCTCTTTTTCCATATCTGCAACAACTTCCGGGATACGCGCATCTCCTGCATGTTTGTTAAATGCCTCAAATAAATCTAACTCAGAGTTCTCCTCAATTTCAACACCAAGGTTGTATAACTGCTGGATCGGAGCATTACATGCAAGGAAGTTTAACGGTCTTGGTCCGAAAGAAATGATCTTTAACTCGGATAATCCAATAACAGTTCTTGCAATCGGCAGGAAATCATGGATCATATCTGCACAGTCTGCTGCGTCACCTACCGGATATTCCGGAATATATGCATGTACATTTCTTAATTTTAAGTTGTAGCTTGCATTTAACATACCACAGTATGCATCACCACGTCCCTGGATCAGGTTGTCCTGTGTCTCCTCCGCTGCTGCGACAAACATCTTCGGTCCCTCGAAATGTTTTGCAAGCAGTGTCTCGGAGATCTCCGGTCCAAGTTGCCAAGATATACGCAGAGTGCGTTACATCCTGCTTTCTTGATGTCCTCTAATGCCTGTACCATGTGGATCTCGCTCTCCACGATACAGATCGGGCACTCATAGATATCTGCTGCACCGTATTTATCTGTGTAGGCCTTTACCAATGCCTCTCTTCTGTTTACAGATAATGACTCCGGGAAGCAGTCACGCTGACTGCCACGATACCAACTTTTACTTCTGGAATGTTATTCATTTTGTTTTCCTCCGCTTTCTTTTTTTCTGTACATACTTCATTTTTTTCTATAAAAATTTATTCTCTGACATTTAAATTTTTGCCGATGAGTCCGATATGGCTTCCCTCCGGCAGCCCGCCCTCGGCATGACCGATCAGCCATTTATTCTTTGCTGTAAGAAGTGCATCCTCCCCGCCGGCGTGTGCCTCATCCAACGGATAATTGGTGCCCTTCGGCAGAATGACTGCCACCTGGAATCCTGCATCGTCCACATGACATGGTGCATAATGCAGTGTGGTCGCATACACCTCCACGGCTGTTCCTGCGGGATGCGGAATGCTTCCATTTTCGATGTCTCATAGGTAAAATCATCGGTCACATCCGCCTCTGAACCTAATATTAAGACCGCATCGGTTGCCGCAAGATTGATCTCTGAGCTGCGGTGATATTCCACTGCATTTAAAAGCACATTGTGTCCATTACAGTATCCGATCTGAATCGGCAGTTCTCCGTAAAAGACTTTCTCAATCTCCTTTGCCACCGGCAATGCCTCTAATTCTGCGATCGACGGCTCGTAAACTACATCGGATGGAACCGGCGTCTTTTTCATTGCCTCCGTCAATGCTGAAAAATCAATATTCCGGATTACTTTCCCATATTTGCGGAAATGCGTATCCGTAACTTCATAAATCTGCATGCTCTATTCCCTCTTTTCTTATCTTCTATCTCATTTGCCCTGCAGGTTTTCTTTCCTGCATAAGCAATTTTTTCTGGTATCCGGCTGTTACTATTCAAAACAGTCAGGAACAATACCCTTTCCTGTCCGTCAGATGATCTTGTCAAACAGATCTTTGCATGCCGGATAAATATTTTTAAACTGCTGGTAGCGTGCCTCATATTTTGCAGCAAGTTCAGGATCCGGCTCCACCGTATCGACCACTTTTACGATTGCGGCTGCTGCAGATTCCACATCTTTGTACTCACCACATGCAACGGCTGCAAGCATTGCGCCTCCTAAAGATGGTCCCTCTTCCGTCTCAAGTACATCTACTTTGATATTTAATACATTTGCAATGATCTTTTTCCAGAGAGGACTCTTTGCCCCACCTCCGCAGATCTTAGTGCGCTCGATCGGAATACCAAGTGTTTTTGCAACTTCAAAGGAATCACGCAGTGCAAATGCAACACCTTCTAACACTGCCTGGGTCATATCCGCTCTTGTCGTATCCATCGTCATGCCAATAAAAGTGGCCCTCGCATTCGGGTTATTGTACGGGGAACGCTCCCCCATCAGATACGGCAGATAGTATACATGGTTTCGCCAAGTTTTGTGATCGCTTCCTGCTCTTTTTGTAATCTTTGGTTCCGATGATCTCATCCATCCACCATTTGTTACAGGACGCTGCGGATAACATACATCCCATCAGATGATAAGCTCCATTTGCATCACAGAATGCATGTAGTGCATTGTGCTTATCCACACCAAATTTTGCAGAAGAAATAAAGATAGTTCCACTTGTTCCAAGTGAAATGTTGCATTTTCCATCTCCGACAGTTCCGGTTGCAACTGCAGCTGCTGCATTATCTCCCGCACCGGCTGCCACCTTCACATTCTCAGATAAGCCCAGTTCTTTTGCAATCTCCGGTAAGACCGTACCGACACATTCATAGCTCTCATATAACTTCGGCAGCATGTCGGTCGTAATGCCGCAGATTTCACACATTTCTTTCGACCAGCATCGGTTCTTCACATCCAAAAGCAGCATACCGGACGCATCCGAAACATCCGTACAGTGCTCTCCGGTCAGCTTATATGCAAGATAATCTTTTGGCAGCATGATCTTTTTGATCCTTGCAAAATTCTCCGGCTCTTTGTTTTTTACCCAGAGAATCTTTGGTGCGGTAAAACCGGTAAATGAAATATTTGCCGTATATTCTGACAATGTTTCTTTGCCGATCTCATTATTTAAGTAATCGCACTCCTCTGTTGTCCTGCCATCATTCCACAGTATCGCCGGTCTTATCACCTCATCCTTGTCATCAAGAATTACCAGTCCATGCATCTGACCGCCAAAACTGATTCCGGCAACTTCTTCTTTCGGAAAACCTTCCAAAAGTTCTTTTAACCCCTGCATCGTCTCTTTGTACCAGTCTTCCGGTTTCTGTTCCGACCAGCCGGATTCGGGAAATAAAGAGGATACTCTCTTGATACAATATTTTTTACATTTCCGGCTGCATCCATTAAAAGCAGCTTCACGGAAGATGTTCCAAGATCAATTCCTATGTACAACATACCGCTCTCCTTTTTACAAATCACTTCATTGTGTGCTCGTGCACGTTTTATTTATCATACATCCGGGATGACCATTTGCAATATACTTTTGTACATTTTTTCATATTTATTTTTGTTTACATTTACTTATACGTTCATTTTTCACATTATTTCAGGCATCTGCACTTCCATCCGATTCGTAGAACACTTCTTTTTCCTGTTCCCATCTATGTGCACATGCACATAAGTTGACAATGTATTGTTCTTTATGTTATCTTTATTTGTATGAATGATGTTGGCATCAAAGTGAATCAATTGAAATAAAAAGGGGTTTTTCTATGGCTACCATGAAGGAAATTGCAGAGCTTTCCGGTGTTTCACGCGGCACTGTGGACCGTGTGTTAAATCACCGCGCATTGTCAACGCCGAGACAGAACGGAAAGTTTTAGAAATTGCAAAGCTTTTAGACTATCAGCCAAACAAGGCTGGTATTGCGCTTGCAGCGCAAAAGAAAAAATTAAAAATCGGTGTCCTGCTTTTCGGCGCAGAAAATCCGTTTTTTGATGAGGTCATGGACGGTCTTCGCCAAAAACTTGAAGAACTGTCCATTTACGGATGTACCGTGATTGAACGCCGTATTTCTTTTGATTTACAAAGTCAGCTTCAGACGATCGATGAACTGCTAAAAGAAGAGATCCATGGACTGATCCTCTCTCCCTACAATGATCCTGCCATACAGGAAAAGATAGATTTGCTCTGGGAAAACGGCATCCCCTGCATTACGATCAACACCGACATGCCTGATTCGAAACGGATTGCCTATGTCGGCAGCGACTACCACAAATGCGGGCAGACCGCCGCAGGGTTATTACATCTGTTTTCCGGAGATTATGCAAGTGTCGGTATCGTGACCGGCTCTCACAATGTTCTCTGCCACGAAGAACGTATCAGCGGTTTTACCTCCCATCTTCATACAAAGCATCCAAATATCCGCATTGTGGATGTCGTGGAAAATGGCGATGATGATTATAAGAGTTACGAAGTAGTTTCTGACCTCTTAGACCGCCACCCGGATCTGTCTGCACTTTATTTTACAGCAGCCGGCGTCTATGGTGGATGCCGTGCAGTTTTAAACGCATCCCTGCAGCGTCCTCTTAAGATCATTACATTTGATGCTGTTCTATCGACTGTGAAATGATACGAAACGGCGTAATCTCTGCCACAATCTGCCAACAGCCGGATGAGCAGGGTGCACGCTCCCTCTCCCTTTTGGTAGATTATCTGCTGACCGGAAAACTGCCGGAAAACCGCTGCATTTACATGGATCTAAGCATTAAAATAGCGGAGAATCTTAAGCGATGTGCTTCTTTCCTTTTTTGCACTCCGGTAGAGCAGAATCGCACTGATCACATCCGCCACAAAAAAGAAATGCTGTCTGCGAAAAAACAAATTCACCGGATTCCTGATTTTTCAGGAATCGGCGTTTCTTTTATCCCGGCAGTTTCCGGTACCATTCGCTGTCTTTCTAAATACGAATGATAAACCATACGTTGAACCTGATATCATCGTTATTTGTAACAAGTCTAAGTTGAATGACCACAGATGCAACAGTGCATCGGACTGAATCATCGAGATTGCATCCCCAGCAGATCAATACAATTTTGATGACGATATACAGGTATGTATTTACGATAATCTTACAATCAACATTACAGAGCTGTTAAGATAAATCTGACTCTATTTATGCCTCTTCTTTTTCTTTTTATTTTGCTCATTTACTATTTCATCTATGCAAACCAAAATATACTGTCGCCATTTATTTACATTTTTAAAGTATCGCATTTTGTTTTTTATAGTAACAAAATAATACACTAGTAACACACTATAAATCAGGAATAATACCCACCTAGCCGGCATTCCTATTTCTGATAGCATAGTAACGCATAGAGTTATTACTGCTACCATCAATGCCAACATTGTAATTGCAAACGACATTACAGCTATATAATCATCCTCTAATGCCTCTGCCTTAAGTTTTAAAAGCATATCCTTATCCTCTTTTATTGGGTAAAGATGTTTTTTTACATACTTAATTTCATTCTCGTTCAAAACAAAATTTTCTTCAAGTCTATCGCACATCTTCTCAAAGCTATTTTTTTGAACTTCTTCATATATTTTATCATTCCTTTCATGGCAACGCTATCATACTACAACATTCTTCAACGTGCAAACCCTCTATATTTTTCTCACACCATTCTCAACTGCCTATTCTTCTCCTCCACCAGTCATGCAATCCATGAACCTGCCGAAAAAAGCCTTTAAAACAAACAACTAATAAAGCCCTGCAAAAACGACTTTCTCCATATGAAATAGAAAAATACACAGTAATGTGTAACTCTCAAATAAAACATGCGGATAACATATATCACTACAATTAGTATAATATCATTGCCTGGCTATTACAAATATGTTAAGATCAACGTAATACTACAAGTTAAATATAAAAGAGAAATTTATATATTTATCTCAACAGACAACATTAACACAAGTTATACTATTATCGATACTATATTTGCAATGGCCTCTCGACAACATAATATGCTTACCCAGGCAGCTGGAGGACGTGCTCTCATCTGATCCGAGCCTTACGGAAAGGATGATTATTATGGTTTCATGGAATGACTTATTTACTTTTGTCATCATGTTGATGGCGATTCTGACTTACATAGATACCCACAGAAAACATAAGAAATAGCCGTCCTGCTCTCTGGTAAAGTTTAGGAACGGCTATCTCTTGATAACTTAGTATTAAATTCGCCGGGTCGGGTGAAGTGCACTCACCTTCCGGCTGCCTCGTTAAGTATATTATATGTCATATATATTTTTTTGTCAAACAGCCATCATCAAAATGTAAAGGAGGTATACACTATGCCATTTTCAAAAGAAAACACCTACACAACCGATTACATCTATTCTCTCCCGGAAGGACAGCGTGCAGAACTGATCGATGGTGTTATTTATGATATGGCACCACCAAACAGATTGCATCAGGAACTTGTTATGAATTTATCCGCAGAAATCCGTGAGTATATCAGTAAAAACAATGGATTTTGTAAGGTCTATCCTGCCCCATTCGCCGTTTTTCTGAATAAGGATGATAAAACATACGTTGAACCTGATATCAGCATTATTTGTGACAAGTCTAAGCTGGATGATCGTGGATATAATGGTGCACCGGACTGGATCATCGAGATTGTGTCTTCAGGTACGAAACGAATTGATTACGGTGTGAAGTTATTCAAATACCACTCTGCCGGTGTACGTGAATACTGGATCGTAAATCCACTGACCAGGACAGTAAATGTTTATGATTTAGAAAAAGAAGAACTGACAGATCTGTACAGTTTGATGACGATATACAGGTATGTATTTACGATGATCTGACGATCAACATTACAGAGCTGTTAAAGCAATAGAATACACGCTCTGCGAACATTCTATTGTTATGAATAAATCAGGACTTCCTTCAATGGTGGTCCTTATTTTATATCAGTATGACATAAAATATGTCACGAAATGCAACACGAAATTTAAAAAAGTGCCGTAAATACGGCACTTTACGAGTGGACCTGACGGGAGTCGAACCCGTGTCCAAAAACCAATCCCCTGTCCTTCTACGAGCGTATCCTATGTTTTAACATTCCCTCTGCCAGACCTGCGTAGGCACAGTTCCGGTTTCAGTAGCTTCATCGTACGCCCGCAGGCTCAAAGCTTTGCCTGCGTCGTTTCTCACATAGTCGAAGCCTGGGTCCTAAAGTGTGAGTGCTCTAGGTCAGACTGCTGCCATTAGGCAGCGTATGCTAAATTATCTTCAGCGTTTAATTTTAATTTTGGAATTTGACGCATCCCGTGCGACTCGCTTCTCCAGCTTCATGATCCCTGTCGAAACCATTACAAGCCCATAAATATATATTTCAGATGCAGCCCTTTCACACACAAGATATCATTTCCTGTGAATCAAAAAGACCACATCATCCATTCTTTTTCCATAAATTTCTTTAGTACAGATTCTTTACTTTGAAATCTCGCTCCGCCTCACGCCGCATATCCTTCTTTGCAATATCCTGACGCTTATCATACTGCTTCTTACCTTTTGCAAGCGCAATATCAACTTTCACAAGACTTCCTTTAAAGTATACCTCAACCGGCACTAAAGTATAACCCTTTTCTGCGATTTTTCCGATCAGCTTGCGGATCTCTGACTTGTGCATCAGAAGCTTCTTCGGACGCAGCGGATCGCGGTTGAAGATATTTCCCTTTTCATAGGGACTGACGTGCATGCCATAAATAATGACTTCTCCGTTCTCGATACGGATAAACGCTTCCTTGATACTGCATTTTCCCATGCGCATGATTTTACTTCCGTGCCATGCAGCTCAATGCCAGCTTCATAACGCTCCTCTAAGAAAAAGTCATGGTAGGCTTTTTTGTTGTTCGCAATCAGTTTTTTTTTCTGTCTTTGCCATCATGCCCTTCCTTTCTTATCCAATATCCAGCCTGTATAGTATACCCCGAAATGCCGGGGAACGCAAGATGATTTTTTATTCTTCCTCATTCTCCCGCACCACACGAAAGTCGATTGTACGCAGTATCTTGTCAGTTCCTGTCACCATGACATGTACGCGCTGTCCTAGTTTATAGCGGATGTTCGTCACCTCGCCAACCAGCTCATAAGTACTTTCATTATAATGGAAATAATCATCTACAAGTGTTGTCACATGTACGAGCCCCTCCACCGTATTCGGAAGTTCCACATAAAATCCCCATTCGGTCACGCCGGAGATCACACCCTCAAACACCTCACCGATACGCTCTGACATATATTCCACCTTTTTCAGCTTGTCAGTCTCACGCTCAGCCTCATCCGCGCGGCGCTCCATCTCGCTCGAATGTTTCGCAACTTCCGGCAGGATCTTGTCATAATGCTCTATTTTCTTTGCATTCATCCGTCCGCGCAGATTGTCCTTGATAATACGATGGATCTGCAGATCCGGGTATCTGCGGATCGGTGATGTAAAATGACAGTAATAAGGTGTTGCCAGTCCAAAATGACCGGTACTCATGGTCGTATACTTTGCCTGCTTCATGGAACGCAGTGTCAGCCGGCTGATCAGTGCTTCCTCCGGCGTTCCATCGATCTTTTGCAGCAGCTTCTGCAGTTCTTTCGGATGCACTTCGTCCTGTCCGATATGGATAGAATAACCAAAATTATTGATAAATGTCGATAACTTCTTGATTTTTTCAGTATCCGGGTTGTCATGTGTACGGTATACAAACGGCAGTTCCTGCCAGAAATAATCCTGCGCTACCGTTTCATTGGCAATCAGCATGAAATCTTCGATGATCTTCGTTGCAACATTCCGCTCGTAAGGCTTAATCTCGACCGGTTTTCCCTTGTCATCAAGCACAATCTTCGTCTCCGGAAAATCAAAATCGATCGAGCCGCGCTTCATACGTTTTTTGCGCAGAATCGCAGCCAGTTCCTGCATCAGTTCAAACATCGGAACCAGTTCTTCATACTCTCCGATTTCATTTTCATCATGATCTTCAAGGATTTTTTTCACACTGGTATAACTCATGCGGCGGTCTACTTTGATCACGGACTCTGCAATCGTGTGATCGATCACATTTCCTTTTGTATCGATCGTCATCACACAGCTTAAGGTCAGACGGTTTTCGCCTGCATTTAAAGAACAGATCCCATTTGACAATTTATGCGGCAGCATCGGGATCACGCGGTCGACTAAATAAACAGATGTACCGCGGGATAATGCCTCCACATCCAGTGCGCTGTGCTCCTGCACATAGTTTGAAACATCCGCAATGTGCACGCCAAGCTTATAGTTATCTCCCTCTTTTGTCAGTGTGATCGCATCGTCAAGATCCTTCGCATCCTCCCGTCGATCGTGACCGTCTGCCAGTCCCTGAAATCCATGCGTCCTGCCATATCTGCGGTGCTGACTTCGTTCGAGACATTTTCCACCTGATGCATGATCTTTTCTGAAAATTCTACCGGCAGGTCGTAAGCCTTTACGATAGACATAATGTCTGTCCCCGGATCATTGATATGACCAATGATCTCAACCACTTTCCCTTCCGGTTTTCTTCCCTCTTTGCCGTAGTCCGTGATCTCGACCACGACCTTATGTCCGCTGACAGCTCCTTTCGAACGCTCCTGCGGAATAAAAATATCTGAACCGAATTTAGGATTGTCCGGCACGGCAAATCCAAACGTCTTACTTTTTTCATAAGTACATACGATTCGTGTGGTACCGCGGGATATAATTTTTGTAATCGTACCTTCCTGCGTTTTCCACTATTCTCAGAAGTAACCGCCACCTGAACCGTATCCATATGAAACGCACCATGCACCTGTGATTCCGGGATGAAGATATCTTCCTCTTCCCCCTCGATGCTGACAAATCCAAAACCTCTTGCATGCGCCGTAAATGTACCGATTAAGTATTTTCCTTCTGATTTGATATATTTTCCCTTGGAAGTCACCTCGATCCTGCCATCCATCACAAGCGCGTCAAGTACTCCCTGCAGTTCACTGCGCTGGGATTTCGGTACTGATAAAACGACTGCCATCTCCTTTGCTTTCATCGGTACATAAAACTCATCGCAGATAACTGGTAAATTGTCTTTTTCCGTTCTTCTAAAATTGTTTTCTCCATAAACCCCGTCCTTTTTTCTTATGAAAAAAATGACTGCCGCATCTGCGACAGCCATCCATTCATCTTAAAAAATACTCATATTTAATACCGCTGCAATCACGATAAACAAGATAACAAAAATTCTGGTCAGTTTTACTAACATACCTTCCATGGAACGTCCTTTGTTCTTGCCCCAATATGTGTCTGCTGCACCTGCGATTGCTCCAAGTCCTGCGGATTTACTTTCCTGCATTAAGATGATAACTGTCAATGCCACACTGATTATAATAAAAACTACAGTCAAAATTGTTTTTACAACTGCCACGATCGTTCCCTCCTAGGTTACAAACTCACAACTTTAATCATTGTAACATAGATGTTTCCTTTTTTCAACCCATTTTTTCAGCTTTCTGCTTTTCAGTGATTTCTTCCGGCACAAACACCGCATCCTCTGCCAGTTCCTCCTCAATGCGTAAAAGCTGGTTATACTTGCTGGTGCGCTCTGCGCGGCACGGTGCTCCCGTCTTGATCTGTCCGGCATTGACCGCCACTGCAAGGTCTGCGATAAATGCATCCTCCGTCTCCCCGGAGCGATGGGAAATGACCGTATGATATCCGGCTGACTTCGCCATCTCAATCGCATTTAACGACTCCGTCACAGTTCCGATCTGGTTTACTTTGACAAGGACTGCATTTGCAGCACCAAGTTTAATTCCGCACTGGATACGTTTGGGATTGGTCACAAACAGATCATCTCCGACAAGCTGTACTTTATCACCAAGTCTCTTTGTCAGTTTCTGCCATCCTTCCCAGTCTCTTCGAACAACCCGTCCTCGATAGAAACGATCGGGAACTGCTGCACGAGTTCCTCATACATGGCGATCATCTCTTCAGAACTTCTTGCGATCTCCTGTTCTTCCCCATTTCCCTTTGACTCTCCCGGAAATACATAGACGCCGCGCGCCTCGTCATACAGTTCACTCGCCGCCGCATCCATCGCATAAACGATATCCTCCCCGACACGGTAACCTGCCTTTTCCACCGCTTTTGAGAGATAAGAAAACGCTTCTCCCGTATTCTTAAAATCCGGTGCAAAACCGCCCTCATCCCCGACTGCTGTACTCATACCGTTTTCGTTTAAGATCTGGCGCAGAAAATGATATACTTCTGCACCCCATTTTAAGAGCCTGTGAGAAACCGCGTGCTCCGACCGGCATGATCATAAATTCCTGAAAATCAAGCGTATTTTTTGCGTGGACACCGCCGTTGATCACGTTCATCATCGGAACCGGGAGCGTTTTGGCATTGGTTCCGCCAAGATAGCGGTATAATGGCATATCCAGTGCCTTTGCAGCCGTCTTTGCACAGGCAAGCGATACCCCGAGGATCGCATTTGCCCCAAGGTTTCCCTTATTATCGGTTCCGTCAAGTTCCACCATTGCGCGGTCTAATTTTGCCTGCTCTAACACATTCATCCCAAGCAGCATTTCCCGGATTTTTGTGTTTACATGATCCACGGCCTTCTGCACACCAAGGCCGAAATAATCTTTATCACCATCACGCAGTTCGATTGCCTCAAATCTTCCCGTACTTGCACCGGAAGGGACAGACTCTCTCGCCGTGATCTTTTTGCCGGTTGTCTCTGTCTCGGCAGTCACCTCGACCTCCACCGTCGGATTTCCTCTTGAATCCAATATCTGTCTTGCATGCACATCTGTGATCTTAATTTTTAATGACATAAAAAAATTCCCCTTTCACACAATCTTTTTCCGTAGTATGTGTAATCGGGGAATCATTTATAACTTTTTTACGGTAAAATAAATTTTTGCAGCGTCGTATATAAAAGTTTCGGATCGATCGGTTTTGCAAGGTGTTCACTCATCCCTGCTTCTTTCGTCTGTCTTCTGTCCTCATCTCCTGCGTTTGCTGTCATTGCAATGATTGGAAGTTCTTTGACATCTGCTCTGTCTAAAGCACGGATCTGTCTTGCTGCCTCAATTCCGTCTAAAACCGGCATGCGAATATCCATCAATATCGCATCAAAATAATATTCCGGGGCATCTGTCACAAGTTCCACCGCTTTCTTGCCATTTTCCGCTGTGACAACCTCAAACTGTTTCTTTTCCAAAAGTCCCTTTGCAACGATGACATTAAGCGGATGATCCTCAACAAGCAGAATCCGCTTTCCCTCAAACTGATATTCTCTGTTCTTTCCTTCCGCGCCTTTTCCGGCGGTCAAAATCAAGTTTTGCGGTCACGGTAAACACGGTGCCTTTTCCTTCCGCACTCTCTACCGTAATGTCACCATCCATCATCCTTGCATAATTGCGCGCAATGGACAGTCCCAGACCGCTCCCTCCATAAACACGGGTATTTTCTTCATGCTCCTGTGTAAAAATTTCAAATACTTTTGGCAGAAAATCTTTTGCGATACCAATTCCATTATCGGAAACGACTGCGGTCAGCTGTACTCTTCCATCCGTTTCCTGCTCTGCAACAGAGACGTTGACATTTCCACCTTTGGGGGTAAATTTCACCGCATTGTTGATCAGATTTACCATGATCTGTTCTAACCTTGTGGAATCCCCAATATACACTTCCGAGATTGTCTTTCTTCTTTCAAAAGAATAGCCGACACCTGCCATGACTGCCTGTGCCTTCGCTAACATATTGACATTATCCCAGAACTTATCTCCCTCAAATGCCCGGATAGCAAGTTTCATGCTGCCACTCTCGATTCGCGACATATCAAGAATATCATTTAGCAGTGCTAAAAGATATTGGGATGCTGAATCCAGTTTTTCCGTATAATCAAGCACCTGCTCCCTGTCATCAAGCGATGAGCGTATCATGGAATTTAAACCGATGATCGCATTCATAGGTGTCCGTATCTCATGGCTCATTCCGGCTAAAAATTTCGTTTTTGCCTCATTGGCTGCCTCTGCCATCTTCAGTGCTTTCTCCAGCTGCTCCTGTTTTTCTTTTTCTTCTTTCACAATGTCCTCAACATCGGAAAGCATTAAAAGCAGTGTACCTGTCTGTTGATTTAAATACATACAGCGGATCTGTTTCTGACGGTACTTTCCATTTTTCGAACGCAGCGGAACCTCTACGATATACACATCCTGTGATTTTAAATGTTCACGGATATTCGACAATTCCATAGCTTCTGACAACCGCTTCTTTTCTTCCGGCGTTTCCACGCGGTCGGCCAGACATTGCAGCTCACCTTCATATTGATCCTGTTCAGCCTGTGAATCAAGCGCATACTGACCGCCAGTATGCAGGTGATCCCCGCCTGCATCAGATACATCTGGATGGGACGCACCAGAAAACAGAATGCAAGTCCCACCAGAAGATAATATGCCGTTGTGCTTTCCCGTCCACCAAATATAATATGATTCATGGCAAAAAAGGAACCTATTGCAACGTACTCGACCGCGATCAAAACAGACAAACGGATACCTGAATCTCTTTTCGAATAAAAGGAAACAAACAGTAAGATCAGAAACAATGCTGCATATAAAATACACATATGTTCATGGTAATAGTCTGCCTGTTTTCTCCATAATATGTAAAATGCCAGCATAAATGACAGGCACACCATGGAACTGTTTAAGACACAGAGCATGACTCTGTTCTCATGATCACCTGCTGCCTGCATTCTGCCAGCACATCCGCTTTCAAAAATTTTTTTCAGTTTTTCTTTCCAGTCTTCCCAAAACTTCCATCATTCTGTCCCGATTCCTTTGGTCTTTAAGAAATCTACCAGATGTTGTATTTCGACCCGTACAGATGCAGATTGTCAAACGTAAGCTCCTGTTTTAATCCACCCTGATCATCGCACACCACTTCATTGACATCAATATAAAACACACGAACACCATCCGCAAGCTGCTGTATGCGCTGATTTCTCGCATCAATGCCCGGATTATTAAAAATCGGATCTGAATCAGATTTTTCTGGGTCACATGCATGATCGCCTGCACATAAATGACCGCATCCGGCTGCAGTGTTTTGAATTTCTCCACTGCATTCTGATACTCATTCATAAACCCGTCCAGTGTTCCACGTCCCATCTCATTGATACCGATCTGAAAATACACCTTTTTATACTGCTTTGCCTTCAAGGCTTCCTCTAATGTCACCTTTTTCCCGTTGACCTCACAGAATGCATCTTTCCACAGATCATAAATATTCATACCAACAGTTGCGAAAAAATCGGAATGATCCAGTCCACCATAATCATGCAGACCTACCGTTCTCGAATCTCCAATAAAAACTGCATCATCAAAATAACTGTCATCCACCTGTATAAATTTCTTTGGTTTTGCAGCCGCCGTCTCTGTATCCTGCATTACTGTTTCCGTCTGCTCTGCCACGTTTTCCTCATCCGTCGTTTCCGTACTTGCAATGACACTTTCCTGGTTCTGTGGTTTTGTTCCATCCGGCAACAGATCCGGCAACTCTTTACTCCAAGGATAAATTTTATCATGAATTCCGTCTAACACCAATACAAAATACGGAGTTTTTTTACATCGATGGAATAATTTTTATAGATCCCGTCTTTTTTTAAATATCCGATCAGGGAAAGTACCCCCCAGCCAATGATCAAAAAGACAGCAACCCTGCATTTCATTATTTTTTTCACGCTTATTCACCAGTCCTAAAAATTAAAGTACAAAAACGGGTTATTCGTAGAAACTGCCATATAATAAAGACTTAATCCTAACACCACGATCACCGCCAGACTCCCCAGCCATTTTTTTTCAAATACCTTATATAAAGCTGTCGGGTATGGAGTTGAAAAAACAATCCCCATCAGAAACAGTGGACCGTAATCTTTCAGATACTGCAAAAAATCCATCTGTCTGACCGTTTCTCCCACACCGAAAAATGGAAACATTCTTGCATAATAGACACCAAGCTGTCCTACATCCGCAATCGCAAATGCCATCCAGGTAAGCGGTACTACAAGCACCAGATATACATGGGAAAGTATTTTGCTTTTTTTCAGAAACTGCAGTAAAAATGCTTTTTCCAAAGCAAGCAGTAAGAGCAGTGATGCTCCCCAGATCAGAAAATGTCCCTCTGCCCCATGCCAGACGGCAGTCAGACTCCATACCACAAATAAATTAAATATCGTACGCGCTTTTCCCTTCCTGTTGCCGCCAAGCGGAATATAGACATATTCCCGGAACCAGCGTCCAAGCGTAATATGCCATCTTCTCCAGAATTCGGATACCGATCTTGAAATATAGGGATGTTTAAAGTTTTTCGGAAATTCAAATCCAAGCATCCGTCCCAGTCCCAATGCCATCAGAGAATAACCGGAAAAATCAAAATAAAGTTCGATCGAATATGCAAACGCTCCCATCCATGCCAACGGTGTTGAAATACTTTCAAAGCCGATTGCCTGGATGTTATTCCACAAAAGTCCAATACGGTCTGCAACGATCACCTTTGCACCAAGTCCCAGTATCAGTGTTTTTAATCCGGATTCAAACTGTTCGAAAGTAACGGTTCTGCTGCATAAAGCCATACGGACCTCCGAATAGTTGATGATCGGTCCGGCAATCAGCTGTGGAAACATCGTCACATACGTTCCAAGCCGGATAAACGATTTTTCCACCGGCACCCTTCCCCGGTAAACATCGATGATATAGGCTGCAATCTGGAACGTATAAAAACTAATACCGAGCGGCAGCTTATCCATGAAACCGCTATACTTAAAAAGGAATAAAACACCAAAGTCGTAACACAGCGCCACGATCAGCAAAATCAGCTGTTTTTTCCCTCTTCCCTCATAAGTATCCCGGTACATCAGCCTGCCAAAAACATAGTTGATCACCACAGAAGCAAGTAAAAGCACTACATATTCTGCCTCACCTGCCGTATAAAATAAAATACTGCCCGCAAATAACACCGCATTTTTCCATTTCTGCGGTGTCACATAATATATCAGTAAAAAAAACGGCAAAAACCGGAATAAAAATTCAAAACTGCTAAATACCATCTTATCAGCTCTTTCTAATCCACATTATTTTTCAACACCGATTATTATAGCCAAAAAAATTCCTTATAACCACCTGTTAAGCAAAGTTAGTAAATTTGTAAATTTTTTGTGATTTTTGTTACATCTTGGAAATATTTTTCAATCTCCCCGACAAAGTACAAAGACCCAAATGCGATCGTTTTGTGTGCCACATCCAGCCGTCCCGGCATCAGTTCGTCAAAAGAGTGTAAAAGTCCGGCATCGCAGATTCCTTTGCCCGGATCTTCTCCGACAGCTCCTGTGCCGCCAGTGCCCTCTCTGACTCTACCGTCACCGTCTTAAAATCCAGTGCAAGCGGCAGTAATTCCTCGATCATTTCCTCATAGTTTTTATCTGCCATAACTCCCATGACAAAATGAAACTTCTCTCCCGGGAACAAAGTACGAAGACTTTCCGCTAATGCCGTCACTCCGTTACCATTATGTGCACCATCCACCATAAAAAACGGTTCCCGGCTTAGGATCTCCATCCGTCCTTCCCATCTTGTCTTTTTGATTCCTTCTCTGATATAGTATTCTGCCTTTTCATCTGAAATTCCTCTGTCTTTCAGAAAAATTTCTGCGGCAAGGATCGCAGCAGCCGCATTTTCATACTGGTGGACACCAAGCATTGCCATCTCAAGATTTTTGTATTTCTGATAGGAAAAATACTGTCTGCCATTTTCATAGCGGCATTCGGTCACGTCATGCATATCCGCAATCTTTATCTCAGTAACTGCTTCTTTTTCCGCTGTTTCCAGCAAAACATCCATTGCATCTTTTTCCTGGCTCTCTAATACCAGTTTTGTACCCTTTTTGATAATTCCCGCCTTCTCCGCCGCAATTTTATCTAATGTATCACCTAAAACCGCCATATGGTCATACCCGATTTTCGTGACCACCGTAACATCCGGCACGCCGATTGCATTGGTTGAATCTAATCTTCCCCCAAGCCCGGTCTCTATCACGGCAGCCTGACACTGTCTGTCCCTGTAATAGAGCAGTGCCATTGCCAGACAATAATCAAACATCGTCGGTACTGTCCCAAAGTTCTCCTCAAGCAACATGTTTCCAAGTTTTGTCACTTCTTCACGGGATATCATCTGTCCGTCCACACAGATCCGCTCCCTGAAATCAACCAGGTGCGGTGAGGTAAACATTCCGGTACGAATCCCTGCTTCCTTTAAAATTGAGCACAAAAAAGCAGAGACGGAACCTTTTCCGTTCGTCCCCGCTATATGGATCACACTCATATTCTGCTGTGGTCTGCCTAACTTTTCCAGCATCAGCGCTGATACCTCTGCCCCCGGACGATTTCCAAACCGTCTCTGATGTTCGATCTGATCTAATACTTCCTCATATGTCAGTTCTTTCATATACTGTCCTTTCCCTGACGGATGCTGCAGTCCTCATACGCCGCAGATCGGTAACTGACACTTATTCCGCCGTATTAAACTGCGATAATAACACCGCCGTCATTTGCATACATTGTGCTGACGCCCGCTGTATCCGTAACAATGATTTTTTTGAACTTTGCTATCTTTTCAATTTTTTCCTTTACTGCTTTTGCTCTCTCCGGACAATTACAGTGTGAAATTGCAAGCACCCTGTTCTCACAGTTTTTTGTCTTTGCAATCACATCCTGAATCATCTTATCCAGCGCTTTGTTCATGCCACGCGCCTGACCAAGCTGACAGATCGATCCTTCCTCTGTAGAACCCATTACCGGCTTGATATTTAATGTATTTGCAATAAATGCCTTAAGATTTGTCAGACGTCCGTTTTTTCGCAGAGTCTCTAATGTTTCAAGTACAAAAAATGTATTCATGGAACTGATATATTTCTCTGTTGCCGCAACAACTTCCTCAAAACTCATACCGGCCTCTTCACACTCCTGCACTTTCATACCGATCAGTGTCTCACCGACGGAAGCGGAACGGGAATTGAATACATAAATCTTCTTCTCGCCCGGATGTTCCTCCTCAAATAAATTTTTTCCAAGTTCGGCACTGTTATAAGATCCGGAAAGCTTGCCGGATAAAGTTACCACATATACATGATCGGCATCCCCTTCATAGGACTTCATATATTCATCCGGAGACGGGCATGCAGACTTTGGTCCGGTAACACTTTCCTTTACCCTGCGAAGAAAATCCTTCTGGTCAAATGTCTCGTCATCGCGGATATAGCATCCATCTACCTCTAACTCTAACGATACATTCTGATAATGTCCATCCTTTTTTAAATCTTCCGGCAGTTCTCCACAACTGTCAATCACGATCTTGTACATATCTTATAACCTCCATAGTCCGACAATTTGTTATTCAAAAACTTTTTTATATGTTATTTTTTTCCATTACATGTAGTATCAATTACTACATAACATTAGCACAAAAACTTTGTTTTGTATAGAGGTTTCTATTATATTTTATATATTTTTTATCTGATATCTTTTCTACGAAAATTTCAGGATCAGTACATTCTGATCTCTGTCCTCAATATACGATAATCCTGTAATTCCCTCACAATAATCGCGGATATGCTGTTCATCGATCAGATATGCTTTTGCCTGATCATATAAAGATATATCCGAAAAACGAATCTCCTCCGTGACAGCTCCATTACGATAAGCAGCGCCATAAATCTGTCCGATCACTTCCGGCTCCCACTCGGTGATATATTTTCCTTCTCTTACATAATAATTATCTGCCGTTGCCGTACATTCCGGCAAAGCAGTGTACCGTCCGCCTGATGCGTTTTGCTGATCTCAGCCGTAGTCACCCCGAAATAATTATAATTGATAAAAGTCCCCATACCGCTCGCACCATTGTTATAGGAAGAATTTCCCCATGTCGTATCCATAAAATAATATGCACCGTCAAGCTGGACAAGATTCCATGCGTGTGTGTCTCCCTCCGCAGTTCCTGTCACCACAACAGCCGGAATCCCCAGAAGCGTCAGCAGATACTGCGTGGCGTTGGCATATCCCTGACAGACTGTTTTCTTATTTAAAAAGACACTGATGATATTCTGATTTTGTTCCGTCCCCATTTGATATTCAACGTTTCCCGCCAGATATTCAAACACATATTTTGCCTTTTCATAATCTCCCCAGGATGGATCCACATTTTTTAATATGGAATCCACCACTGCGTCGATCCGCCTCTGATAGGAATCACGCTCTGTGCGCTCCATCGTATAACTTGGGGAAAAATCGATGCTGACAATCTTTTTTTCCCATGGTATACTGTGTGTAGTTATAACCGGATACCCAGAAAATGCCCCCATGATCTGCTATCACAGAACGATATGCCTTCTCTAAAACTTTTTCATCACAGGTACTTACTTTTACCTTTGAATCATGTGCCAGAATGATCCGGTACACTTCGTCATAGACAGTCTTCTGCTCCGCCGTCAGCGTTTCATAAGCATATCCATGCGGCACTTCGGTATCCGCTGTTTCATTTTCCGTGCTTATCTCTGTACTCTTTGCCGTCTGTTCCTCTGCCGTACCGGAATATGTTTCTGCTTTCGCATTTTTCTGTTCTACACTGATCTGGTCTGTGATTTTTTCCGGAAACACACCTGTATCCTTAAGCACTCCGGAATATTGAACCACTCCGCCCGCTATCACTGCAAGAATTATAAACTTAAGCAGTGTATGCCTTTTTCTTCTTTTCAAAATTCCTCCTTAAAGTGAAAAATATGCCGTTACAAGCTCTGTCAGTGCCTCCTGATCTGCTGCCCCCATCAATTCTCTTGCTGAATGCATTGCCAGAAGCGGAATACCAATATCCACTGTTTTTACCGGCAGCAGCGCAGATGCGATAGAGCCAAGTGTTCCGCCGCCTGCCATATCGGAACGGTTTACAAATTTCTGATACGGGATCTTCTTCAGATCACAGATCTGCTGGATGATTGCAATCGCCTCACAGTCTGTTGCGTAGGACTGGGAACATGCCTCCTTGATACAGAAGCCGCTTCCGAGCACCGGTTTATTTGTGATGTCCATTTTGCCTGCCTGATTCGGATGCAGTCCATGTGCAACGTCTACCGATAACAGCATACTCTGATACAGCAGCTCCTGCGCACTCTCCTTCGCACCGCATTCCGCTAAAATGCGAAGCAGCATGTCGTGAAGTAAGATAGAACCTGCTCCCTGTTTGCTGCGGCTTCCGATCTCCTCATGGTCAAATAAGGCGATTAGATTGATACCGTCTTTTCTTTCCGCATCTAAAATACCGGACACTAAAGCTGCACAGGATGTCAGGTTATCCAGTCTCGGAGAGGATATAAAGTCATCTGCTACCCCAACATACTCCGGCTGCTCCTTGCAGTACACCGACAGTTCAAAGTCTAAAATATCCTCTTTTGCAACAGACAGTTCCTTTGCAAGAAAACTTAAGAAATAATCGGCATTCTTCTCTTCTTCTGCAAGCAGCCCTGCAACCGGGATCATATCGATCTGCTTATTTAACTCCACGCCCTTATTCACTTCGCGGTTCATATGGATCGCAAGATTCGGGATTGTCAGCAGATTCTTTTCGGATGCAAAATATTTCATTTCCGGTACAAACGGATCATTGCCCCTCACTGCCACACGTCCTGCCACACCAAGCGGTCTGTCTAACCAGGTATTTAAGATCGCACCTCCATATACCTCGATGTTGACCTGTGCATAGCGGTTTGTCACGACATCACAGGACGGCTTAATGCGCAGACACGGAAAATCCGTATGTGCCGCTACAATGCGCACTGCAGGTTTTCCTCTTTTTCATCTCATCTTCCGGAATCGTAAATGCGAACAATGTGGTATCGTGGTGATCCACATAATAACGTCCACCCGCTTTTAGATTCCATTCTTTTTCATAAGCTATCTTTTCAAATCCGGCATCCTCTAAACGTTTTTCACACGATTTTACCACATGTGCCGGAGATACTCCCTCTTTTAATAAATCAAATAAAACTGTTTGTTCGTTCATTGTATTTCCTCTTTTCTGTCATACTGATTAAAACCACTCCTATTCTACTATAAAATCAGAAAGATTACATCCTTTATTTTGTTTCCAGGTGTTTTATGGTACAATGGGGATGTGATGTTGGAGTTTAAAGGTGGATCATGATACCTGCAGAAATTAAAATCCACCTTTAAACTCCAGCACCACACCATCAGCTTATGAAAGAGGTATACCGCATGTTAGCGCTCAATATCCCGGAACTTAAAAATTTTATGAATCAGCTTTTATGCTCTGATACATTCGATCATTTCTTATTAAAAGAAGCCACGATCCAGAAAGATGCTGTGTGGAATTTTGACGGAACGGTCACACCGGACTTTTATTCCAGTGAAGAATTAGAAGAACAGGGGTTATCCGGCCTTGCGTTTCTGCCCTACGGCAGAGTGCGCCAGCACTGCTTTGATCTGATCAAGGGAAAACGGACACCTTCTTATTTTAAGTTTGTTTTTCTGCTCTCACCGGACAATTTATCCCGCACGCTTGCCAGTATGCAGACGCCTTTTACACCACAGGATGTGACCGGCATGTTTTTGAATCTGAAGTTCCAGAATGGAAACCTTATGCTCACGACCGGTGTATCCTATCGTATCTTTTCCACCGATAAATCCTTAGAGCACGAATGGGACAGACTGGTTGAGATTTTTCTCAAAAACCACAATATTGTTATTGAGAAATTAGGTTAAAAAATATCCGTTTTTTTCCTTTACTTTTCAAAACCGTTATGATATGCTCTAACTAGCTGTAAATACAGCCAGTAATATTTTTTGGAGGTACTTTTCAATGAACAAAGGTACAGTAAAATGGTTTAACAACCAAAAAGGATACGGATTCATCTCTGACGAGCAGGGCAATGATGTATTCGTACACTACTCAGGTCTGAACATGGATGGTTTCAAATCCCTGGAAGAAGGCGCTACTGTAGAATTCGAAGTAGTAGAAGGCGCTAAAGGACCTCAGGCAACCAACGTTACAGTAGTAAAATAATTACTACCAGCACAATCAGTAGTTTCACATGTACCTTTTTCTTTTTAAATAGAACCAGTTTTTATTTGTTAGATTAAGATATTGTAAACAATGGATTTAAAAAAGAGTGTCGGCTTTCCGGCACTCTTTTATGTTGTATTGAAGCAGAGCAATAAAAGTCCACATAAACTGGTCTGCTCATTTTTCACTTAACTGGCATTTTTAAAATAAACCAGTGTTGCGTTTAAGATAGGCATAAACAAATGACTGTTAAAAATCGGTCATACGAAACAAATGAGGAGAAAAGAATATGAGCACAACATCTACAACAGCTGCAAAAGCAGAAAATTCAATCGGTCAGGTACAGTTTCTGACTATCACGGCACTTTTCATCGCACTGACCTATGTATTTACCGCATTCGTCAATGTCAGACTTCCGATCACCGCAAACGGCGGACTGATCCACCTTGGCAACGTTCCACTTTTCATCTGCGCGATTTTATTTGGCAAAAAAAGCGGTGCACTCGCCGGCGGCATTGGCATGGGACTTTTTGATCTGCTCTCCGGCTGGACTGCATGGGCACCTTTCACTTTTGTGATTGTAGCCATCATGGGTTATGTAGTCGGCGCAATTACAGAAAAGCATCACGGTCTTGGCTTTGACGCACTTGCAATCGTTGCTGCCTGCGTGATCAAAGTAGTCGGCTACTATATCGCAGAAGGAATTATTTATGGGAACTGGATCGCACCGTTTACTTCCATTCCTGGAAATCTGGTACAGATCGGTGTTGCAGCCGTTGTGGTTCTGATCGTTATCGAGCCGCTTCGCAAAGCAGCAAACAAAATCATTTTTAAATAATTTATTTTTCAGAAAAGAGGATTCGTGTGAAAAATGAGATTTTTCACACACAAGATTTGTGCTTGCGCACAAACTTGAGATGCAAATGAAAACGTTGTTTTCATTGAAAAACGGATAAGAATGGAGATTATTATGTACAAGATCATGACTCCCGGACCGACACAGGTGCCGGAAACAGTAAGGCGTGCGCGCAGTTTTGCCTGCACAAATCCTGATCTGGATGAAGAATTTTATGATTTTTACAAAGAGACCTGCGAGCTGATCAGCAGCCTTCTTGGCACGAAAAATGAGACGCTGATCTTAGACGGGGAAGGAATTTTAGGACTGGAAGCTGCCTGCGCTTCCCTGACAGAGCCGGGCGATAAAGTACTTGTCATCGATAACGGTATCTACGGTAAAGGATTTGCCGACTTTGCCAGCATGTACGGCGGCATCCCGGAACTTTACCATGCCGATTACGAGAACACTTTGGATGTGGACGCACTCGCGGAATACTTAAAAGATCATCACGACTACGCTTACGCCACCGTTGTCCACTGTGACACACCGAGCGGGATGTTAAATGATATCAGCAGAATCTGTCCGCTGCTCAAACAGTATGGCATTTTAACGATCGTTGACTCTGTTTCCGGTATGTTTGGCGAGAGAGTCTGCGTCGATGACTTTCAGATCGATCTTCTCTGCGGCGGTTCCCAGAAAGCAGTCTCTGCACCTCCTGGTCTTACTTTTGTTGTGGTGAGTGATGATGCAAAAGAAAAAATGAAAAACCGCAAAACCCCGATTGCATCTTTCTATGCAAATCTGATGGCTTTCGACGGTTACTATGAGAAGAAATGGTTTCCTTACACCATGCCGATCAGCGATATCTACGGTCTGCGCGCTGCATTTAACCTGATCGCCGGCGATAAAACCTGTATGAGCGTCATGCAAGGATCGGTTCCGCCACCAGGCAGCCGTCAAAGAAGCAGGATTAAAACTTCATCTGCAGAGCGGTTACTCAAACACCGTAACGGTTTTTGATATCCCGGAATGTACCGATGCAAAATCCATCTTAGACGAGATGCGCACAAAATATAACATTATGCTTGCCGGCTCCTTTGATGAATTGTCCGGAAAAGTGATCCGTATCGGACACATGGGCGAAAATGCAAGATTAGAACATATGGTTCCTGCTTTAGAAGCACTCTCCGCTACCCTGACCGATCTTGGGGTAACGCTTCAGGGAAATCTTGCGGATCTGTTTTTGAAACATTACAGGGAGTTTCAGGACTGATCTGTTTAAACCGGCTCACTCCATAGCACCTGGATTTCCTTTGCACCGGCAGTTTCTTTAAATCGACTTTCTCATCATCCGGGGTCTGGATTAAACCCCGGTAATATTGGATTGTGTATCATCTTTCTTCTCTTCCAGCCGCTCCCTGATCTGCTGCATCCTGCCGTCTAACTGTGAGATCAGCTCCGCACAGAAGCAGAGATCCTGTGAAATGACCTGTGCATTGTCTATATCTTTTTTGTATTTTAACTTGTGCTCCAAGCTCGCCCAGAAATCCATTGCAATGTACGGAACTGCACTTCCACGCGCATCATCTTTTTCTCGTTGGTCAGAAAAATCGGCACTTCAAGAATCAAATGAAGGCTGCGGTAGCCATTCGGCTTCGGATGGCTGATGTAATCTTTTTTCTTGATGAGTTTGATGTCATCCTGCTTTTCCAGATAATCCGCTAATGTATAAATATCATCCGGAAAAGAGCAGATAACGCGGACACCTGCGATATCATTTAAATTTTTTTCAATGTTGTCCACCGAAAACGGGATCTCCTGACGCTTCATTTTCTTCATGATACTGTCCGGTTCCTTGATCCTGCATTTTATCGACTCGATCGGGTTTCTGCTGTTCTGGACCGACAGCTCTGTATTTAATACATCCAGCTTTGTCTTTACCTCTAACATCGCACATTCGTACTGCATCATCAGACAGCGAAACTTCTGTAACTCCTCAATGTCCCCAAAAACATGATCCAGTTCCTTGACTGTTTCAATATCCATGTACTCCATTTGACTTTCTCCTTAGAAACATTATTTTGTAACGGCTTCTCCTGACCGGTTACCTTCTAATTACTATTTTACCATACTTTTACCAAAAATTTATTTAAACTTCTGTGAAGATTTCATACAATAGAATGCACACTCTGCGAACATTCTATTGTCATGAATAATAGAAAGTGCGTTTTTTACATCAAAGGTGCAAACAACCGCAGAAGGCACTGGGTTCCACGCAAAACAGCGGATCGCCCGCTCTTATATTTTTCTGTCACTTCCGTACTCTCGGCAAAAATATGTTCAAAATCCTTCCGCATTTCCTTCACCGCATCACAGTTGTACAAAAAAGCCCCATTTTCAAAATGAAGATACAAACTGCGATAATCCATATTGATCGTGCCACAGGTTGCCGCTTCCCCGTCGCAGACACACTGTTTTGCATGAATAAATCCAGGTGTGTATTCATAAATACGCACCCCCTGTCGCACCAGTCCTGCATAATAAGAACGTGTCACTTTGTAGATCAGTTTTTATCCGGGATTCCCGGTGTGAGATCCGCACATCCACCCCGCGTTTTGCTGCAAGTCCCAGTGCCCGGTTCATCTCATCTGTGATGATCAGATACGGGGTTGTGAAATAAATCTCCTTTTTTGCATGTGCAATGAGATTCATATAAACACTCTCTCCGACGTGCTCGTCATCTAACGGACTGTCCGCATACGGCTGGATAAAACCATCCTGTTTCGCCTGATAATCTGTCTCTGGCAGATACTTCTGATAATCCTGATCTGTTTTTTTCACGGCATTCCACATTTCAAGAAACATGACAGTAAGGCTTTTTACCGCATCCCCCTCTAAGCGGATACCGGTATCTTCCAGTGTCCGTACGGTGGGTAATGTTAAAATACTCATTTGCAAGGTTATATCCCCCTGTAAATCCCACCTTTCCATCGATGACCGTGATCTTTCTGTGATCCCGGTTATTCATAAATACGGACAATACCGGAATAATCGGATTGAATACACGGCATGCAATGTCATTTTCTTCCATGCGTTTACGGAAATCATGATTGATAAAACCGATACTTCCGACATCATCATAAAAAATACGTACCTCCACACCATGTGCAGCTCTGTCTTTCAAAACGTTTAAAATCCGCTCAAACGATTCCGCCTGCTCGATTGCATGGTACTCCATAAAAATAAAATGTTCTGCTTTTTTCAGTTCTGCAAGCTGTGCCTCCAGCCCCTGTGACGCATCCGCATAAAATGCTACATCCGTGTTATGATATACCGGATAATGCCCGTATTTCCAGATATAATCCGACTGATTTGCAATCGACAAATCTTTTTCCTGCAGTTCTTTTATGACCTCATCATCACCGTTTAAAAAAGGAAAAGTTCCTCATCGATCAATTCATAACATTTTTTCATGCTCCTCGTCAGATTCGAACGCCCGAATAACAGAAACACACACAATCCAAAAATCGGAAAAGCTGCAATCAGAAGCATCCATGCACTTTAAATGCCATATTTCCATGCGTTCCGTATATTGCAAAGACAACTGAGACTGCGATCAGCGTGGAAAAAAGGGAAATTGCCGCTGAATAACGGTTCAGCCATAAGAAAAGGTTGATGATCCATATCACCTGAAGCAAGACACTGATTCCGACAAAGACAAGTCTTCCTATGCTGTTTTTTACTGATGTTTTCTGTTCTGTTCTCATAGTATTGAAAAATACCGCACAATTGCTCATGCGGTACTCTTTTCTCCATTTCCGATTTATTTTTTAATTACGTCCACCTATTTTATCTTTTACATTTGCGTTTACTTTTCCGAGGTAACCTACCAGCTCATCTGATACTGTCACAATCCGCTCTGTCGCCTGATTGCACTGGTCAACGATCTGCTGGAATTCTTCCATATTCTCGGTCGTTACTTTGGCGCTGTCAGCATTCTGCTCCGCAAACTCTGTCAGAGATGTGATTCCACTCTCGATCACAGTCTTATGATCATCTAACGCACTTACTTCTTCACTGATTCCATCTACCGCATCGCTTGTATTCTTGATTTCCTCATTCAGTGAACGGAAAATCTCTTCTGTATCATGAATCTTTTCATTCTGTTTTACAAACGCTTCTGATACCTTCTGCGTGATCTCTACACTGATATTTGAATTGTCAATCAATGTATTGACAATCTGGTTGATCTGCTCTGTTGATTCTCTTGACTGATCTGCTAACGTACGGATCTCTTCCGCAACAACTGCAAATCCTCTTCCATGTTCCCCTGCTCTTGCAGCCTCAATGCTTGCATTCAATGCAAGAAGGTTTGTCTGATTAGAAATTCCGGCTATGATCTCTGTTGCCGTACGGATCTCCTGCGCTGACTGGTTGGTCAGATCTGTCTGCTGTCTTACATTTTCAATCGCAATGCCGCTCTCTTTGCTGATATTTACAAGTTCCTCCATGATTGCTTCTGCTGCTTTGTTGCTCTCTTTCATATGCTCTGCACTCTGTGCTAACATCGAAACATTTTCAGCAATTTCATCAATCGTTCTGCTGATAGCGTCGATCTTCTCTTTCATATCAACGGTATGATCTGCCTGGGATATTGTATTATCGGTAATGGTGGTAACTGCCTGCTCGGTCTGTTCCAGAGAAGTTGTCATACTCTTAAAGATATGTTTGAAATCCTCCGAAACCTCACCAAGCTCCTTCGTCGCCTTTTTAATGCCAAGTACAACCTGTGAAAATGAAGTAATCGACTCCTGAAATGTACGCACAAGCTGTCCGATCTCACCATCTTTCTCCGCAAGTTTATTTGCCTTCTCTGCAACACCACCGGAACCTCCTGCCTCTGTGCCTTCGCCCATAAGCTGTCTGAAAACATCCAAAAGTGTCCTGATTAATGCAAACACTAACCCGAAAATGATTACTGTTGCAGCACAGATCAGTATCATCGCAACCATTGTGCCGATCACTCCATTTTTCAACAGCTCAAGTACAACAATCTGCCATACTGCCATAATCAGGAAAAACACACCAAAAACGCTTAGCAGTTTTTTCCATGCCATCTTTTTATCATCGCCCATTTTTTTATCCTCCATCTGTTTTTATTACCTAAGACTGTCCCGCAGCAGGCGGCGCAGTCTGCATTGATTTCTGCATAACCTTATTCTCATACATTGCATGATCTGCTTCACGGAATACGGATGCAAAAGAATCTATGCAGTCCGGCTCATAAAATGCGATTCCCCGCGCAATCTGTATTTTCTGTTCATACTTTGTATTGTTTTTATTGAAAACCACAATGCCATCATCAAAATTTCTCAGCAACTCATCACATATTGCCTTTTCGGCCTGTTCGATGATGATCACAAATTCGTCTCCTCCGATGCGGTATACGATATGGTCTTTAAATCCCTTTTGTATCAGTCTGCTTGCATCCCTGATCAGCATGTCACCGAATTCATGTCCAAAATTGTCATTGATCTTTTTAAGGTTATTGATATCCATGACTACAACTGCATATTTGATCTTCTCATCAGCCGCACGTTTATCTAACTTATCCACATACTCTTTATATGCAGCTTTATTGGCAACGCCTGTCAGGGCATCCGTATACGCCTGCTCATTCACATAGTCAATGTAATGCCGCAGGTGATTTACCATCTGTTGCACGCTGTCTGCAAGTACACCAACCTCATCTTTGGATTCACAGTCGATATTGACCTCAAGATTACCACCGGCAACCTTCTGTGCAGCTTCCGTAAGTTCTTTGAGCGGACGCGTCATTTCCCTGGTAACATGGATTGTGATCAAAACCGATATAAAGATGATAGACAGCGTTGAAACCAAAAACAATCGGATAATACGGTTACTCGACGCATTGATCTCCTTTGCCGGTGCGGTGACAACAAAAAACATACCGTTTTCTAACTGTCTGGCGGTCATTTTCTTCTTTACGCCATCCAGATTATAACCGACAAGATTATCCTGTGTTCCTTTTTTGTACAGTAAATTTAAGACCTTTCTGATCTTTCCATGTGTATTTTCTTCATCAAGTCCTTCCGGATAATCACGGTGATAATAAATTACATAATCTGCTCCTGCAAGGAAAGCATAACCGCTCTCATAAATCTGTACAGAATCCACCTTTTCTTTCAGCAGTGCCATATCAATATCCATGCCCAGAACACCGATAAAGTCTTCATTCCTGTATATCGGCACCACATAAGAAATAATCCAGTCATTTTTATTCTTATTGTCATACGGCTCCATCCAGAACGCCTCTTCTTTTTCGAGTGCCTCATAATACCAGTCGACATGCTCCTTATCATCCTGTGCATATTTTGAAAAATCGACAAGGGAATCTTCAGTAACTTCGCCATTTTCATCCTTGTACCAGAAAAATCCTGTCTGGGGACCAGCAAGTTCCGGATTCACTCTCATATAGACTCCGCGTGATCCTTCTGTATTTTTCACAGTATGTAAGGCAACCTCCTGCACTTTCTTTACCAGCACATCGGTATTGTCTTTGTCCATCCCGTTTTTCCCAAGTTCGCTATACTGTTCTATTGTATAATCCTGAATCATATTCACGGACTGTTCAATACTTGTCAGCGTTGCATTGATCTCCTCTGCCTTATCCTCGCAAAACAGATTCATGAACTGCGCGGAATCCTCATTTACAAGTTTATGCGTATATAGAAAACCAACATATCCAAGTGCCAGCGCTGAAAGAAGTACACATCCTACCGTCAAAGCCAGAAATTTAGACTGTAAAGACTCATCGGCAATCCTCTCTCTCTTCTTTCTGATATAGTTCTATTATATGCATTTTGTCATAAATTGTCAAAAATTATCACTCATTTTTGTATGCTTTTTTGAACACTTTCAACAACATTTTCTTGATTTTTTTTCCGGGAAACCCTAAAATTATTTGTGGTATGTGACCATACCACAAATATTTTTGACACAATAGAGGTATAAATTTTATGGAATTTCAAAAATTAAATGCACCATCACTCAAAGAGTTATTTATATCCGAACTTGAAAATATGATCATTTCCGGCAGACTTCCGATTGGCACGAAACTCCCATCCGAACGTGAACTTGCCTCATCCATGCAGGTTTCACGTGCCGTCGTCAACTCCGGTATCGCCGAACTTGAAAAGAAGGGGTTTGTCGTGGTAAAACCACGGATCGGTACATTCGTGGAAGATTACCGCAGAAATGGAACTATGGACACCTTAGTTTCCATTATGAAATATAATGGCGGTTCTTTAAGCAGTGATGAGATCCGTTCCATCCTCGAAGTGCGTATTCTTTTTATGAACCTTGCAGCCCGCCTTACGATTGAAAAAGCAAGTGACGCTGAAATCGAGGGACTTACCTTTTATCTGGACAAATTAAAAAATTCCTCCACCCCGGAGGATGCCGCTGCATCGATCTTTGAATTCAGCCACGAACTGAGTTTTATCAGTGGAAATATGCTTCTGCCGCTGTTTTTTACCTCTTTCCGCGACCTTGTTTGCAGCCTGTGGGTGCGCTATGCAATAAAATACAGCATCGAGGAATTATACCAGAGTGCCTTATCCATTTATAATTTCGTCCGTGCAAGGGACGTAGACGGTGCTCTCCATTACATAGAAACTTCCACCACAGAATGTATCAGCGGAAACCGCATGATCTACTGATCTTAGAAACACCTTCAAATAAACTTCATAAAAACAGCCGGACTTTGAGGCATTCTGACCGCTGCTTCATTATCTGACGATCACAGGTCACCTCAAAATACGGCTGTTCTTATTTTTCTTACATTTTATTTTGCAAACTGGCTGTTATACAGTTTTGCATAAAATCCATTTTTCTCTAACAGTTCCTCATGTTTTCCCTGTTCCACAATATTTCCATCCCGCATGACAAGAATGATATCTGCTTCTCGGATCGTGGAGAGACGATGTGCAACGATGAAACTGGTACGTCCTTTCATCATACGCGCAAATGCTTCCTGAATCTTGATCTCGGTTCTCGTATCAATCGAGGATGTCGCCTCATCTAAGATCAGCATCGGCGGCAGACACAGCATGACTCTCGTGATACAAAGGAGCTGTTTCTGTCCCTGCGAAAGACTTCCGCCATCCTCCGAGATCACGGTATCATATCCTTTTGGCAGACGCTTGATAAAGCTGTGAGCATGGGATGCTTTTGCCGCTGCGATGATCTCTTCCTCCGTGGCATCCGGTTTTCCCATCGTGATATTTTCACGGATCGTTCCACTCCTTAACCACGTTTCCTGCAATACCATACCATAATTGCTTCTGAGGCTCTTTCTGGTCATTTCACCGATCGGTGTTCCGCTGACACGGATCTCTCCACTGTTCACATCATAAAAACGCATCAGAAGATTGATGAGCGTCGTCTTACCGCAGCCCGTAGGCCCTACGATTGCCACGCGCTGTCCCGGCTGTACGGAAAGGTTGAAATCCTCGATCAGCTTCTGTTCCGGCGTATAAGAGAAATATACATGGGACAGTTCTACGCTTCCGTCCGCTTTCTCTAACACTTTCGCACTCTCTGCATCCGGCTTCTCGACCGGCTCCTCGATCAGTTCAAACACTCGGGCAGCACAGGCAAGTGCATTCTGCAGCTCGGTGATGACACCGGAGATCTCGTTAAACGGCTTCGTATACTGGTTCGCATAACTTAAAAGACTCGATAACTGTCCGACTGTAATGCTTCCTCTGATGGCAAGAAATGCACCGATGACACCGACTGTCGCATAGACAAGGCTGTTGATAAAACGTGTTGCCGGGTTCGTGATACTTGAAAAGAAGATCGCGCGCAGTGAATATTTCTGCAGTCTTCCGTTGATCTCGTCGAACTGCTCTAACGCCTCATCCTCATGTGAAAATGCCTGCACGACTTCTGGTTTCCAACCATCTCTTCGATGAAAGCGGTCTGTTCGCCCCGCGTCTCAGACTGCAGTTTGAACATGGAAAATGTCTTTTTTGCAATAAAACTTGCAACAAACAATGATAACGGTGTGATGACCACGACCGCAACCGTGATATTCACACTGATCGTCAGCATAAAGATCAGTGTACCGAAAATTGTCACGATTCCGGTAAAAAACTGTGTAAATCCCATCAGAAGACCATCTGCAAACTGATCAACATCCGCGATGACACGGCTGACCACCTCTCCATAAGAATGGGAATCAATATACTTAAGCGGTAAATGTTCGATCCTCTCAAACGCTTCTTTCCGGATATCACGGATCACATTGTAAGTAATCTTATTGTTGCATGCATTCATGATCCACTGCGCGGCTGCCGTGAGCAAAATCACCACTGCCATACGCTCTAAGATCACAAGGATTCCTGCAAAATCAACCTGTCCCTTCGTGATAATCAGGTCGACTGCACGTCCTGTTAAGATCGGGATATAAAGAGTCAGTGCCACGGTAACTGCCGCAAGCACGATCGATAAGCCAAGGTAAAACCAGTATCTCCGGATGTAATCAAGCACTTTTTTACTGTTGTCTTCTGCTGGTCTGTCACTACTTTTTTCATGCCGTCTTACCTCCTTCCTGTTTCTTAAACTGTGAGTTGTAGATTTCCTGATATACCTCACAGCTTTCTAACAGCTCTTCGCTGGTTCCAAGTCCGACGATCTTTCCATCATCAAGCACAACGATGCGGTCTGCATGCTGGATTGAAGCAGCTCGCTGGGAAACGATAAAGACGGTCGTCTCTCCTTCCATTTCGCGGATGGCTTTTCGAAGAGCTGCGTCCGTTGCAAAATCAAGTGCGGATGCACTGTCGTCTAAAATGAGTATCTCCGGTTTCTTTACGACTGCACGTGCGATCGTTAAACGCTGGCGCTGTCCGCCGGAAAGGTTTTTTCCGCCCTGTTCGATTTCAAAATCAAGTCTGCCCTCTTTGTTGTCGACAAACTCTTTTGCCTGCGCAACTGTGATGGCACGGTTCAGATCTTCTTCTGTCGCATCCGGGTTTCCCCATTTTAAGTTCTCGCGAATCGTTCCATGGAACAACACGGCTTTCTGTAAAACCGTACCAATCTTTTCACGCAGCTCCTCAAGCGGATAATCTTTGACGTCTTTTCCGTCCACTTTAATAAAACCGGACGTCACGTCATAAAACCGCGGGATCAGGTTGACTACCGAAGATTTTCCGGAACCGGTTCCTCCGATGATACCGATCGTCTCGCCTTTTTTTACCTTAAAATCAATATCCGTTAAAGATTCGTCTCCGGCACCCGCATAGGTTAATCCTACATGTGAAAATTCCACGGCATACTCTGCTTCTTCTGATCTGTCAGCGGTATCCGTCTGCACCTTATCCACTTTCTGGCCTGATCCGTCCGTGATGGATGGCTGCATCTCAAAAATGGACTGGATACGGTTTCCACATGCAATGGATTTATTGATATTGATGATCAGGTTTGCAAGCTTCACTAACTCCACTAAGATCTGTGACATATAGTTGATCAGCGCAACCACCTCACCCTGTGTGATATATCCGTTATCAACACGGACTGCACCGGTCCAGACAAGCACCACGATCGCACCGTTGATGATCACATAGGTAAGCGGATTCATTAGTGCTGATATCTTTCCGACATAAATCTGCGCCCTTGTCAGAAGATCATTATTTTCATTAAAATGTACTTTTTCATCATCTTCCTTATTAAAAGCACGGATCACCCTGCTTCCTGTTAAATTTTCTCTTGTGATCCCAAGCACCTTATCGAGCGCTGACTGTACCTTTTTATAAAGCGGAATACTGATCAGCATGATACCGAATACGATTATGGAAAGAAGCGGGATCGTAACGACAAACACCAGTGCCGCTTTGACATCGATGGTAAATGCCATGACCATTGCGCCGAACACGATAAACGGGGAACGCAGAAACAGACGCAGCACAAGGTTCACGCCGTTCTGCACCTGATTGACATCACTTGTCATTCTCGTGATCAGTGTTGCCGTTCCAACAGTATCCATCTCTGTAAAAGAGAGGCTCTCAATGTGTGCAAACAGCGCATGGCGCAGTTTTGTTGCAAACCCGACTGCCGCCTTTGCCGCGAAATACTGTGCGGTGATCGAGCAGGTCAGACCGATCACTGCAAGCAGTACCAGCACCATACACATTTTCATAATATAGGACTTGTCCCCGGTCGCAACACCAGTATCAATGATTGCCGCCATAACCAGCGGCACGATCAGTTCAAAGGTTGCCTCGAGCAGTTTAAAAAGCGGACCTAATACACTTTCCTTTTTATAGTCTTTTAAATAAACCAGTAACTTTTTCATAGTATTCTCCATTTTTACGCTGCACTTTACGCATGACAAGTTTGGGCGTAAGCACAAACTTGAGT
>ENA-OQCN01000076-OQCN01000076.1-human-gut-metagenome-genome-assembly--contig:-NODE-76-length-42700-cov-6.261997_pt1 | contig 42700 bp, 42 predicted proteins | sample MGYA00242497_ERZ504576 | MGnify/ENA primary metagenome ERZ504576 (study PRJEB26092, sample SAMD00036296) | human gut metagenome | host: Homo sapiens | study: EMG produced TPA metagenomics assembly of...
TGTATTTGCCTATAAAAATTTTGTATCTTATTCTGCAACTTTTGATTTGTCGACTTGCTTAGCAAATTTTTTCAAATTCCTCTTGTAATTCGATTGGCGGATACGGAAATGGATAGGTCTTAAAGAGCAGACATTTCGATTCCACTCTGTCCAGCTGTTCTTTGTGACAATCCATCCAAATATTGAAACAAACAATCCTGTTTAAGAAAATATCTTATAAATTCCTTATTTCCCGCCTTCGGAATAGCCTTCATAAGAGCAACATTATATGAACCTTTAATTCCTTTTAGTATCTGAAAAATCGGTGGTCCATATCGACCAATCATAATATCATCTACATCACAAAATCTTTTAGCCATTGATTTTGGAATATAGGTAACATAATTATCCGTCTTATAATCTCTAATCTGAATCAATCGAATATTATCTTCTGTCGCCTCATATTCGAAATATTTTTTATCAGGTTGTGCTCCTCCAATAAATTCAACGATATCATCAACTGTCATCATTGGAAAGCCTTTTTCATTTCTATATGGTGTTCCAAACATCTCGACAAATCGGGCTTTCATCAGCTCATCTAAATTCGTAAGCTCTTGTTTTCGTTGTTCTATAATAATCCTCGTTTTATCAATTATCCTTGAAACTTCATACTGTTTTTCAATTGGTATCTCTGGTATTTTCAAATTTGCAAGTGTATCAATTTTTATACCCTTAATTGTTGCGCCACGTGCTTGGGAATTTAGATATTGACTTTTTCCAGTCAAACACTTGCAAAGATACTCTTTACACCATCTAGTTCCATCTATTCCAATCAGAGAAACAACATCTTGACTGGTAGACATATCAACTAAATTAATGGCTACTTTTCCCACTCCAACACGTGTTCCTATCATTATGGAATTTGCCGGAACAATTTTGGCTGCACTTTGTTTAATAGCGTCTTCTGTAATCCAATTTACTGCGTCACTTCCATCGATTCCCGAACCATTTAAAGCTACTGTTGTGATCCACGGAATATCTCCACCGAAAAATTTTTGATTATTTTTGGATGGTGTTCCTCCAGATTGAAAATCACATATTTCTCCTAGCCTAACATACATACATTTATCCCACAAATCCGAATTTGATAATTCGAATAGTCCTTTCTTTACTCATTTCGCCTCTAGTGCTATTAAATAATTGACAAAAGCAGAACAAACCACCAGCATATACTTCGCTTCTTCGAACGTAGAATTCTTTCCTCCTACATTTTTTGCATGTCGAATTCCACTTGCATCACTGGTATATCCATATAATGAGCTGTATGCCGCTTTTAATGCCGGATGTATTTTAATTCCTTTATCTTCTAATTTTTCAACATGCTTCCAAGCGTGGCCTCTTTTCCTCCCGTTGAAGTTAATATTTCACAAATAGCCTCGACTGCGCTTATACTTTCTTTTATTGAATTTTCATAATCCGGATTTTCTCTATCTGCTAACAAAGTATTTGCCTTAACAATATGTTCTCGCACTGGCTGATACTTATTTTCTAGCGCTTCTCGTATCGCTGATACCTCATGTTTATCACTAATAGGCACTATTTTTTCGTCTATAAATCTATAACCTATGTATCTCTTTCAAAAATCGAATTTACATAATCAAATAAAGAGTTATCTGTATATCCAACATACTCATTATAATAACTAGGATTGCTACCTTTCAAATAATCATCCCAATATTGAACAATAGCTTCTGTTAATGTTAGCACATCATCATATTCATCATTTAACATCGTATTGTTAATCAATTTAAAAATTTCAGTATCCTTATATATTTTCTGTGAATTAACCGGTTCTGCGTATATTTCACCAAGAACAAATTTGAAAAAATTTTGTGTATTTCTTCCGCTATAACCGTACTTTAACTCCCCGCTATATATGTCCCCATATAATTCACTGATCAAGTTTTGCAATTGTATTCTTGTCCTTTGATCAAATTTTTTTAATTGAATCTCTACGCTTTCTGGTTTAATTCCATTTCTATCAGAAAATCCCCCACGTTTACTCACTCTAGGCAATTTGGTCCCCTCCTATTTCAATAATTTCTCCAGCTCATCCATCTCTTTCCCGATCTCCTGCTCCAATTGACGGATGTCTGCCTGATCGGCTCAGCTGTGTTCGGTCTTGGTAAAGATCAGGATCGCCGTAGATACTCCTGATTTCAAAACAGATTTTAATTTCTTTTCATCACTTGACAACAAATGTATTTTTACGTAGTATAAATATTAAGAAATGGGTTTTCACCGTACAGTCTTATGACTCAAGCGGGCTGCTCGTTTCTTTTTTTATTTCTAAAAAATGTTTTACGTTTCTCGTCATCAGCGTCCTTCTTTCCCTTTATAAATTCAATAACCTCTCCAACTCATCCATCTCTTTCCCAATCTCCCATTCCAGCTGGCGGATATTTGCCATGATTTCTGATGTCGGCGGATACTCCACCGGGATGTATTCTACTTCTTTGTATTTGTTAATGCTGAGATCATACCCGTTCTCCACAATCTCTTTTTTCGGAACCAGGAAAGATTTGTCCGTGCGTTTTCTGTCCACTTCCTGATCGAGATGTTTAAATCGCTCTATGATATCCGGAATATCATTTTCCGCAATTGGTGACCGTTTGTCATCCAGCTGAGCCATCGGCGGTCATGTCGTAGAACCAGACCTGATCGGTTCCGCCATGTTCGGTTTTGGTGAAGATCAGGATCGCCGTTGATACTCCCGCGTAAGGCTTAAATACACCGGACGGCATGGAAACAACTGCTTCCAGTCTCTGGTTTTCTACGATTTCTTTTCGAATTGCCTTGTGCGCCGTAGACGACCCAAATAAAACTCCATCTGGTACAATGCAGGCACAGCGACCGCCGATTTTCAGCATCCGCAGAAATAATGCCAGGAATAACAGTTCTGTTTTTTCGTCTTGCACACTTTCAGCAAATCACCGGATACGGACTCTGCGTCAAGGCTTCCTTTAAATGGAGGGTTTGCCAGAATAAGCGTATATTTATCTTTGTCGCCATTCTGATCAGATAAACTGTCTCTATACTCAATGAATGGATTGTCAATTCCATGTGTCATCATATTCATCGCGCCGATACGAAGCATCGTTCGATCCATATCGTATCCATGGAACATATGATTCATGTAGTGATCTTTTTTCTGTTTATCAAAAAAGATTTCTTCTTTTTTTGTTTCTTTTAAATACTCTCCTGCTGCAACCAGAAAACCAGAAGTTCCGCAGGCCGGATCGCAGATCATTTCACTGCTGGATGGATCCATCATTTCCACCATCATACGAATAATGTGGCGAGGTGTTCTAAACTGACCGTTACGGCCGGACTGAGCAATTTTCGAAAGAAGATATTCATACACATCTCCCCGTACATCGGTTGCCTGAATTTCGCTCATCATTTTATAAATTTCGTCCAACGAGTCTACCACCTTCGACAGTACCAGCGGTGTCGGCAGTTTAAAGATTGCGTCATCCATATATTTGGAATACGCACTGTTTTTGTCACTATGCAATGTCTTAATGAATGGAAATACCCATTCCTGCATCACAGAATACATCCGATCAGCAGGAAAGTCGTGAAATACCGACCATTTCAGCTGCGATCCGTCAATCGTTCTTTCTCCTATTTTTACTTCTTCCACGAAAATACTCTGATACGGCAGGCCAAGCATGGCACTCTCTTTGGCACGAATATTATCTGAGTCGTCCAGATCATGGATAAACATCAGATAGGTGATCTGTTCAATGACTTCCAGCGGATTTACAAGGCCTCCCGCCGCAAAAATATCCCACAATGCATCAATTTTATTTTTTAATTCACCAGTAATCATCTCTTCAACTTCTCCCTTTTGTTAATTATTATTCCATGTATATTTCGTATATCGCCCGCCGCCGATTTTCAGGATTTCACCAGACGATAGCAAATCAGCAAGTGCCCTCTGAACCGTTACCTGGCTGATGTCCGGACACATTTTTAATATTTCCATTTTGGTAATCTGCCCGGTGTTGTACGAATGATTTCTTTTACACGATCCGGCTTTGACATTCCAGATGTTGTCAGCAGATTCACTCTGGAAGAAAAATCTCGGTATGCCGCAATCATAATGCTGAGCATGTATTTCACAAATGGCTCATAATCATTTTCGTTTTCATGCCATTGTTCGGAGCTCTGCCGCAGGCACTCATAATATTCTTCTTTTGTCGTTTCGATTAATTTCTCGATACTGATATATTTTCCTACAATATAGCCTGCCCGATAGTATAAAAGTAAAGTAAGCAGACGGCTCATTCTTCCATTTCCGTCATTAAAAGGATGAATGCACAGAAAATCGAGAATGAACATGGGAATCAAAAGCAGTGGATCTATCTGTTCCGATCCCATCGCCTGTTCAAAGGCCGCACATAATGCTTCGACTGCTGCCGGTGTCTCCCATCCGGAACCGGGCGAAATCGAATAAATGTATTTCCGATCGTATCCTCTTCTTCTATCACATTATCTACTGTTTTATACTTCCGCCGATGTCATATCCTTCAAATTTGTACAGATCTCGATGAAGCTGCAAAAAAATGGACGGCTTGGGTGGAATGTAATCATGACTTTCATGAATTGTATTCAGCACATCCCGGTAACCGGCAATTTCACGCTCGCTGCGCGTTTTCGGTCTCGTCGTATCCCGCACCAGGGCTCTTAACCGTTCATCCGAAGTGTAAATACCCTCAATTTTGTTCGATGCTTCTGTACTCTGAATTTTTGCAATTTCAACAAGCTGATTCAGCGCATCCGCTTTTGCTTCGATGAACAAAGTCTGCTCTCCTTTGAATTCATGAATCTGCGTCAGATAAGATACTATTTCCGGCGTGAGTAATTTTTTCCACTTTTCCTGGTAAGTAAACTGTCTCATTTGCGTTCTCCAATATGTTGTATTTCTGCTATGATTTCAGTATATTCGTTAATTTTATCATTGTCAATTTAATTTCATCATTATGTATAAAATGATCAAATTAAGAAGCACACATGAGGTTTCATCCTATCATGCCAAGTAAATAGAATTTGACAAACGCTGCCATTTTGTTTAGATTAGAAGCAAATACGAAAGGACATCTTCATTCCCATGCCAGGTTTTATCTTACATCTCACCGCAGCCCAAATGCTGTTAAAGCACCTCCCGTCCCACCCGGATTTTCCATATCCGATTTCATCGGTAAATGATTTCCTAATCGGAAATCTTCTGCCGGATGCGACGCAGCAGAAAGAATCCTCCCATTTCCGCGACCCGCTTTACCGCGAAAAAATGATGGTATTCCCGGATCTTACACGGTTTACAGCGAAATACCGTTCACTTCTGCCAGATTCGAGCGCACTGGGATATTATTTTCATCTTTATATTGACCGGAAATTTTTTTAAGGATTTCATTCCGCAGATTGTGGAATTTTATAATGCGGATGGAGAAATTACAGATATGAGAGATGAGATTGCAACGGTTTATATCAAAAAATCGCGGACATCCATTCCTTTTTCCAGATATCTCACGGAGGAGTATTATTACGGGGACTATACACGAATGAATACATATCTTGTCAACCGCTATTGCATCCCGCTCGATCTCAATCCTAACGTCACGAACCCTGGAATCACAGAAATTCAGTATGAGAACGTCCAACAGGTACTTGACCTCCTCCATCACTTCCTCTCCGTCCCGCCGGAAGCCGCGCAGGATCTGAAGGTCTTTCCGCTTGAAGAGCTGCTTGCGGCACTGGAGCAATATGTAGAAGAGTTTTTGGCTGTGCCGAATAAGTATATTCCATAATTTTCCATTTAAAAAGGAGCAGAACCCACACCGGATTCCGCTCCTTTTTCAGAATGTAATTTTTCCGTTTTCTCTTACACTACATCTTGAACGATCCCTTCTCTGTCATCCGTATCCATTTGTTTTTTTCTTCGATATTCCGTCGGTGTCCTCCCATAATATTTCTTAAATGTCTTGCAAAAATAATCCATATTTTCAAATCCCGTCTCGCCGGAAATTACAGTTATCTTTTTCTCCGTCGTGGCCAGAAGCTTTGCAGCCTCCTGCAGACGATACTTCACCAGATAATGCACCGGCGTATCGTGAAGATATCTTCGGAACAGATTCAATGCCGTACTTTTGCTCACCATAGCCTGCCCGGCGATATCCTCCAAGGTAAGATTTTGTCGGAAATTTTGATGAATATATTGCATCATCAGCTGTGTTCTTCCCTGTGAGGATGCCGTATTTTCTCTTTTTTTCTGCAGCACTTCCGAATCCATGTGCAAATAAAGCAAGTGCCACAATTCCTGCGTCAGAAATAAAGTAACCAGTTCCCGGTCTTTGTCTGATTCCTGCGCTTTGAGAATTTTCTGCATGAGCTCCAGTGCTTCTGCCTGCCATTTTATTTCCCTGCAAAAGACAATGCAGTCCACCTTACACGCCTGTATCGGTGCAATGTATTTTTTGTAAATCAGGCTGTCTGCCGGAGCGAGAAATGTCGGTTTCAGAACGAAATTTGGCACAATCGCATGGCCTTCAGAAAAATAGCGATGCAAAATCTTTGAGTTAATAAAAATGCCCGTTCCCTGTCCCAGTGAAAACTGCTTTTCGCCAACCCAGAAGGTTGCTGTTCCCTCCTGTACAAAAACAAACTCAAACTCCACATGCCAGTGCCATTCTACACAATGAAAATCAAACAACGCAAGATCGTCGTAATACAATTGAAACGGATACTCACTGTTTCCATGCTGTATCGTTTCCATCATGGTTTCATCCGTTTGGATCTTGTTATAAAATGTATTAAATTCCATCTTTCCCCGCCTCCGTTTTTCAGGCACGCCCCTCTCTATTTTACGATATTATACAATAAACAGACGATATATTCCAGTGAAAGCGACACTATTTTACGTTATTATACAAAAAGAATCGTTGTCGCTCCATGGAACACGGTGAACGGCAACGAAACGAACACTACGGCCGCAGCAGTTCTGCCATTTTAAAAAACGGAGTATATCATCATGAAAAAGAACTACCACAAAACCTTAATTGCCTGTTATCTTGGATTTATCACGCAGGCAATTTCTGCAAATTTTGCACCTTTACTATTTCTTACCTTTCACAGAACTTACCATATTTCTCTTGGAAAAATTGCGTTTATCTCGACAATATTCTTTTTCACACAACTTCTTGTCGATTTGTTCTGTGCCAGATATGTCGATAAAATCGGTTATCGCAGGTGTGTCGTTGCTTCTGAGATTCTTTCCGCCTGCGGCCTGATTGGACTTGCCTTTCTGCCCAATATTCTGCCAAATGCCTATGCAGGAATTTTGCTCAGTGCCATGATCTATGCCGCCGGAAGCGGACTGATTGAGGTTCTTGTCAGCCCAATCGTAGAGGCTTGTCCGTTTGACAATAAGGACAGCGTTATGAGTCTGCTTCACTCCTTTTACTGCTGGGGGTCTGTAGGTGTCATCTTACTCTCCACTGCTTTTCTGGCAGTTTTTGGTATGGAACGCTGGCCGATCCTCGCATGTATCTGGGCTGTACTTCCACTGTACAATACGTTTAATTTCCTTTCCTGCCCGATTGAATCACTCACCGGAAGCGAAGAAGGACTTACCATTCGTCAGCTGTGCCGTCTTCCCATTTTCTGGATTTCCCTTGTTCTTATGGTCTGCGCCGGAGCAAGCGAGATTTCGATGGCGCAATGGGCTTCCGCTTATGCCGAGTCTGCATTAGGTCTCTCAAAAAGCATTGGAGACATTGCAGGACCGTGCCTGTTTGCTGTGATGATGGGCATCAGCAGGACCTTCTATGGTAAATACGGGGAAAAAATTGACTTAACAAAATTTATGATCGCATCCGGTACACTTTGCCTGATCTGTTATCTGGCTGCAGCTCTCGCACCATATCCTCTTTTAAATCTTACAGGCTGCGTTGTGTGTGGTTTCTCTGTAGGAATTATGTGGCCGGGAACCATCAGTATTTCATCCTCTAAAATTCCACTCGGCGGAACTGCACTGTTCGCACTTCTCGCCATGGCCGGAGATATGGGCGGTTCCATTGGCCCATTTGTTATTGGATTTGTCACACAAAACACCGGCGACGATCTGAAGGCAGGTATGCTGGCCGGCTGCATTTTCCCTGCTGTACTGATTTTGTCTGTTTTTCTGCTCCGACAAAGGAACGCAGAGTAAAAATAAGCACCGAAGAGATACTGTAACGTGTCTCAGACACACTTCTTAGAAAGGAGATAGGATGATGGATTTTTCCTGGTTAAATGAAAGCGAATTAAAAAGAGAGGAAGAAGGCAAGCTTGTCATCTTTGCACCGGCTGGGACAGATTTCTTCTGCAACAACGGCACTGTTTCGGAAGAAGGCATTACGCCGGAATCACTGCACAATGCACCCTATTATTATACGGAAATCGAAGGCGATTTTGTTCTGACTGTCAAAGTTTCTCATGACTTCAAAGACATCTATGACTCTTCTTCTCTTATGGTCATGGAAGATCTGGACAACTGGGCAAAAAGCTGCTTTGAAAAAACCGATTTCGGAACTCATGCCGCTGTCAGCGTTGTGACGAAACAAGGTTATTCTGACGATGCCAACGGAAGTAATATTTCCGGAAATACCGCATGGCTGAAAATTTGCAGAGTGAAAAATTCCTTTGCTTTCCATTATTCTGAAGACGGCATTCATTATTTTATGACAAGATTTTTTAATCTTTCCGGTAAAAAGACCGTAAAAGTAGGGCTTCTTGCCCAGGCGCCGCAGGGAAATGGTGGCAACCGGATTTATGAAGATTTGCATATTGAGAAGAAAACAGTAAAGAATATCCGCTTCGGAGAATGAAATACCCTGAGTTCTTCTATTTTAAAAGGAGTCGGACAGTCCGACTCCTTTTTTCACTTCCCGTCGATATTTCTTACAACTCCCGAGAACAACAGCGATCCGTCCTGCCCCGTAACAAGAAACAGGAATGGACGATCCAGTACAATCGATTTCGTCGTCCGGGATTTCTGCTGCGGTTTCTGAAACGCCAAGTTCTGTATAGGCTGCTCCGGTTACTCCGTTTTCATCAATTTCGAGCATGGCGGCGTGGTCTGCTTTGCTCAGGTATAAGCCATTCCTGTTCTCTGTTAATGGACTGAAATCCGCCAGATCCGCATCCAGTGCATCCGTTACACCAAGTGCACGCACCGTTTCGATCAGGTCTGTTTTCTCCGATACTTTAAATTTAGGAACAGACAGATTCACCATAGGGGAATACCAGTTATCACTGCTTTCATCCCGCCGTATAACCTTCATCAGATCCGGCGATGATACCAGTTCACTTACATCTGCATTTTCATCCGGAAGCAGGAAATACATAGAGCCGCTGTCCTGAAGGCTAAGACCGATTGCCGTAAATTGTTCTCCCTGGTAGACATCCATCCGTTCCGTTTTTTTCATCATATCCACATCGGTGTCTCCCGCAGTTCCGTGGAACGTTTCCTTCTCTGTATTCACTTCCCAGAAATTTTCCCTCCACATCGCCTTATAATAGATGGTAGATACAAGCTCAAACACGGTATCCGGTGCGATCGCCATGTCTTTCGTATATTCCTTCAAAAGCCCGCCGGTATTATTATCCGTCCAGGTCTGCAATGCCTGATCCATTTCTTTTGATCCTGGCGTTCCTCTGAATGTCGATGCATAGTACTGCTCCGCCAGCCGCTGCAGCGTTGCGTCATTGTATGATTCCTCACTATCGAGCCACAGCGAATTTGCCAGCACACTTTTCAGCGCGGGCGTGTCTGCATAATTGCTTTCCCAGAGTGAAGAAACATTTTCCCGTAAGGTGTCCATGTCCTGCGCACCAAGCATATCCAGAATCTGCTGCCGCGTATTTCCATCCGAAGTTTCCGCCAGCATTGCAAACGCGATATACAGATTGATCGGCGAGCAGACGGTATTTTCATCTTCTGAAACCAGCATTTGTTTCATCAGGTTCTGATAATATGCATCCATTCCCGACTGCAGTTCTGCTGATTTTGCTGTCAACTCCCGGTACGAATCCCACCAGTCCCAGTGTGCATCGCTTTCCATGAATTTCTGTGCATCCATCGTCTGCGCCACAGATGCCGGATAAGCTGCCATAACCGTCTTTAGCCCCGACGGGTAACGGACTGCCGAACTCCCCTGTCCATTTCTCCATGTCGTAACCCCCAGCACAGCTCCGCCGATGATCACCGCGCAGGCTGCCGCGGCCGTCCATTTTTCCATGCAGCCCTTCGTGAACGCTGATATTTCCCCGCGTTTTCCACCATACCAGGATCCAGATTTCCCAGCGTTTCAAATAATTCTTCTTTCTTCATACTTCGAACCCTCTTTCCGTCAAGTGTGTATGCAGTTTCCCGCGGATCCGGTTCAGCGTAACTGAAACATAGTTTTCGCTTCTGCCCAGACGCCCCGCGATTTCGCTGATACTGTCCACATACCAGTACCGCAGGACAAACATGCATCGTTTCTCCTCCGGCAGCTTCTGCAGAAACTGATTGATCTCCGCGATCAGTTCTTTCATCTCCCACTGCCGCTCAATATTATCTTTCCCCGAAACGCATTCTTCCAACTCGTCCAACACCGCATCAACCTGACTTCCTCCGCGTTTTCCGCGATGCATTTTTCTATACAGATCAAACGAAAGATTTCTTGTTATCTTTCCAAGAAATGTCGATAACAGAGACGGCCGGTGCGGCGGCATGGCATTCCACGCATGAAGCCAGGTGTCATTGACGCATTCTTCTGCATCCGCCGGATCTGCAGAATATTCTGTGCAATAGATGTACAGTATGCACCATATTTCATCGAGGATTCGCTGATCGCAGCTTCATCTCTGTCCCAATACAGCAGGACAATTCTTTCATCTTCCATATGGAACTTCCCCCTTTCATCTATCATCACGCTGTTCTGCAGAAATCTTACACTTTTCGAAAAAAAATTCAGGTTCGAAAAAGGGCGCAGCGAAGCCACGCCCTTCTATTCTTTTTTGTTTTCTTTATGCCAGAATCGGTTTCAAAGCCTCTGCGAGTTTTTCTTTCTCTGCTTCTGCCTCTGCCAGATCCTTGCCAAGTGTTGTGTAATATACCTTGATCTTCGGCTCTGTACCGGACGGGCGGACGATGACGGTTTCACCATTTGCCAGTTTGTAGATCAGAACGTTTGCGGATGGGAGTCCTGTTTCTTCCGGTTTCTCGTAATCGGTTACTTTGACAACAGCGGAACCTGCGATCTCGGTCAGCGGCTCTTTTCGAAGGCCATCCATAATACCGGCCATCTTGTCCATTCCGCTAAGTCCCGGGAACTCGAAGCTGTCTACTTTGTTCAGGTAACGGCCATACTCGGCATAGATCTCTTCCAGTCTCTGTTTCAGGGAGCTTCCGATGCTTCTGTAATAAGCTGCCATCTCGCAGATCAGCATGGAGCCGATGACTGCGTCTTTATCTCTTACATACGGACCGGCCAGGTATCCGTAGCTCTCCTCGAATCCGAAGATGAAGCGGTCTACTTCGCCGTCTGCCTCAAGGTTTGCAATCTGATCGCCGATCCATTTGAATCCGGTCAGAACGCTGCGGAGTTCCACGCCGTAGTGCTCGGCAACAGCATCTGCCAGTGGTGTGGATACGATGGATTTTACAGCAACCGGTTTCTCCGGCATGGTGCCTTTCTCGATGCGGCCTGCGCAGATGTAGTCGAGAAGCAGAACGCCGACTTCGTTTCCGGTTACCAGCTCATAGCTTCCATCCGGGCACTTCATGCAATACCAACACGGTCTGCATCCGGGTCGGTTGCCAGCATCAGGTCTGCGCCGGTCTCTTTTGCAAGATCCAGGCCTTTTTCCAGTGCAGCAAAGATTTCCGGGTTCGGATAGCTGCAGGTGGTGAAGTATCCGTTCGGATACTCCTGCTCCGGAACGATGGTGATATCAGTGATGCCGATGTCTTTTAATACACGGGTAACCGGTACAAGACCAGATCCGTTCAGCGGGCTGTAAACGAGTTTCAGTCCAGCGGTCTTGCAGAGGCCTGGACGAACCTGACGGGATTCGATGGCTTCGTACAGTGCATTCTTGCAGTCATCGCCGACGAAACGGATCAGTCCCTCTTCTACTCCCTGTGCAAACGGCATATATTTTACGCCGGTCAGGATATCGGTTTTCTGAATCTCTGCGTATACGATTGCTGCAGCATCATCGGTCATCTGGCATCCGTCCGGGCCGTAGGCTTTGTAGCCGTTGTATTTTGCCGGGTTGTGGGATGCAGTTACCATGATACCTGCGTTGCAGTTGTAATAACGGGTTGCAAAGGAAAGTGCCGGTACCGGCATCAGTGCGTCGTAAATTCTGACTTTGATTCCGTTTGCAGCCAGAACGCCTGCTGCTGTTTTTGCGAATACATCGCTCTTAATACGGCTGTCATAGCTGATGGCTACGGTCTGGTTTCCGCCCTGTGTTTTTACCCAGTTTGCAAGTCCCTGTGTTGCCTGACGTACTACATAGATATTCATACGGTTTGTTCCTGCGCCAAGTACACCACGAAGTCCTGCGGTTCCGAATTTCAGAGATACAGCAAAACGGTCCTTGATCTCCTCATCGTTTCCTTCAATCCGTGCCAGCTCCGGGTTCAGATCTGCGTCTTCCAGATCAGCTGCCAGCCATCTCTTATACTCTTCCAGATACATATCTTTTTTTCTCCTGTTCTATTCTTTATTTGTAACTATTCAGCGCCATGCGAAAGAGAAGAAAATCGTGAATCATGCTTGCATGAATGCGCGGTTTTCTGGAATTTCATATGGCGAGAAGCAACATCGAGATGCAGCGCAAGCGGAATCGAGATGGGGTTCTGAATAGTTACCTTTCTTTTATGTCTCACTCTTATGTCCCCATTCAGCGCCACATAAATGTATGTATAGTCATAATATACCATAACTGTCCCAAAACAGCAATTATTTTTGGTAATTTAAGCAAAATTTTACCGATTCTTTTTCTCTTTTTTCGACTCTGTCCGCCGTTTTCAGACAGAACAGGACAAAGAAAAAGCGAGGACCCCAATAACGATTCCCGCTTTTTGTCTGCCTTATGAGGGCAAGCCATACCGCAAAGTGGCGCTTTCAGATTGCGGAAATGGTTTTTCAAGCATGCTCCGGTCTGTGATTATAGTCGAATCCGCATTTTTCCAGAAATGCCCGTGCGATCACTGTAGCGCCGATCTGGTTCGGATGGATTCGATCCCAGGCGATGTAGGAGGAATGGCGGTACTGGAAGTAATCGTTGAAGACGGCCTGAAGGTCGATAAAGCGGCAGCCGTATTTCTCAGCCAGCTCGCTGCAGATCGCGCCGTAGGTGTCCATGCGTTTTCTCATCCAGTCCTCCCCATTTGGCTCCATGTAGTATGGGGTCATGAGGAAAATTCCTTTTACATTATCTTTTACGGAAAGAATCATCTTTTCGACGTTGGAACGGTACTCCTCCGGCGATACCTGCTCGTCCGGGATGGCCGGGCTGTCGAACTGTCTCCAGACGTCGTTGATGCCGATGCAGATGGATACCCAGTCTGGTTTTAATGATACGACATCGCGGTCGAAGCGCTGCAGCAGGTCACGGCTTGTGTTTCCGCCGATACCGGAGTTTGTCACGCGGAGATATACCTCCGGGTAGAATGCTGCAAGCATGTTTTCGACGATTCGGACATAACTCTTTCCGACATTTTCAAATAAACCTTCCCCCACCGGCTGTGCACTCTCCATATCCGTTACGGAATCTCCTGCAAATACAATCCGGTCCATGTGTTCAAAAATCATTTTTGCCTCCCTTGTTCATCAGTAATAGCTCAAAAACCTTCCAAACATCATTATAATCTTGTAATTTCGACGGTGCAAGGCAGATTTTGTAAATTCAAAGTGATTTTAAAGCGATCCGGACAGAAAAAAATGGCTGCGAAGCACCGTTTTTCAGCACCCCGCAGCCGGGAAATTTCTTTTTTTGCAACGATTCAGAGCCATGCGAAGCCGAAGAAAAATCGCGAAACACGCTTGCATGAATGAGCAATTTTTCCGGAGTTTCATATGGCGAAAAGCAACATCGAGATAAGGCTCTGAATCGTCACCATTTTTTTAGTGAATAACGCTCAGTTTCAATCCCATCCATATACGCATTGTAAATCGCCGGATCAATATTCTCCTCAATCGACTTATACACACTCTTCGATGCCTCTCGGATCTCCGCTCTTGTCTGGTCATCGAGTGTCAGAATCTTCGTTCCGCTCTCCTCGATCGTCGCGATCTTGTCGGCGATACGGGCATCGGACTGCTCTCTTGCGTACTCGGTCGCAATCTTTGCGGCCTCTGTCATGATCTCTTGCTCGTCCTCCGGCAGAGCTTTGAAGAAATCGTCGTTGACAATCAGGGAAATCAGATGCGGCAGATGGTTCGTTTCCACTACGTAATCCTGCTGCTCATACAGATTATTCGAAACGATGACCTCATACGGGTTCTCCTGCGCATCAATCGTGTGCTGCTGCAGGCCGATGTAAACCTCACTGAAGCTCATCGGCGTCGGGTTGGCACCGATGGCTTTCCAGAATGCCAGATGGTAGCTGTTCTCCATGGTACGGATCTTCTGGCCCTTGAAATCCGAAAAGCTGTAAACCGGCTTATTCGTACTCATGACACGAAATCCCTGATCCGCCATACCGAGCAGGTGATAGCCGCCCTCTGTGTAAACATTGCTGATCAGCTCGTAAAACTCCGGATTATCAATCTTCTCACGGCATTCATCGAGAGAATCAAACACACACGGCAAATCAAACACGGCAAGATCCCCCATAAAAGAAACCTGCGGTGCCGTATTCTGCACGACAAACGGAATATCGCCGTCAGCACACGTTTCCAGCAGATCGCGGTCGCCGCCAAGCGTTGAGTTTGCGTAAACCTGAATTTTCATCCTTCCATCGCTCAGCTCTGAAATCTCTTCCGCAAACTTCTCAGCGAAGATCTGCGTTACCGTGTCCTCCGGCTCGCCGTTGCCAGCGGCCAGGAATAGCGCTGTGTCGTCTCTTCTCCGGAAGAGCCGCAGCCGGCAAGCGATGCGCCAAGCGCAACGACAGCGGCAAGTGCCGTCACTTTTCGGAAAAGCTTTTTCTTTTTTGTCATCTTTTTCATTGTCCTTCGCTCCTCCCTATAAAATTCCAATCGAAATCGCCGGAATAAACGTAATCAGCAGCAGTGCCGCAAGGAAGAAACCGATCATCGGCATAGCCTTCTTTGCGATCTGCATGACCGGAACCTCGGTCAGGGAGCTTGCCACGAACAGGTTAACGCCGATCGGCGGTGTTACAAAACCGATCGCAAGGTTGACAACCATGATCACACCAAACTGAATCGGATCCATACCGATTGCCTGTACGATCGGCAGAAGGATCGGGGTCAGAATCAGGATTGCCGGTGTGGTATCCATGACCATTCCGACAATCAGCAGGAATACGTTGATGATCAGAAGGATCGCAACCGGGCTGTGGAAGTTGTTCAGGATAAACTCGCTGACCGTCTGCGGTACCTGCATCAGCGTCAGCACACGGGAAAATGCCGTCGATGCCGCCAGAATGAACAGGATCGGAGTGAAGGTGCGAATCGCCTCAACCAGAATGGACCAGATGTCGCGGATGCGGATACTCCTGTACACAAAAAGGCTGATGATCAATGCATAGAATACGGAGATAACAGCCGCCTCAGTCGGGGAAGCGACACCGCTGTAGATACAGCCAAGGATGATCACCGGGCTGAGCAGTGCAAAAAAGCTCTCTTTTAAAACGCGAAGCAGGCCTTTGTCATGCAGCACTTTGACTTCTGCATGGATCTTCTCTTTGTCCTCCCCATACCGTTTGCAGTGATAAACGGCATAAACCATCAGCAGCAGACCGATCATCAGACCCGGTACAATTCCGGCAAGGAACAGGTCACTGACCGAAGCGCCGGAAGCCATACCGTACATGATGAACGGAATACTCGGGGGAATGATAACGCCAAGGCCGCCGGCAACTGCCACAATCGCTGTGGAGAATGTCAGATCATAACCAAGGGTAGTCAGAATCGGGATTGTCATGCTTCCGACAGCGGCAACGGTCGCCGGAGCGGAACCGGAAATCGCACCGTAAAAAAGGCAGGTGACGATAACGGCGCACGGCATACCTGCGGTGAATTTTCCGAGAAAATAGGCAAAGACATCAAACAGTTTTTTGGAGATGCCTCCCTTAGCCATGATGATACCGGAGAGGACGAACATCGGAACTGCCAGCAGAGGGAAGGAATCGAGTCCTCCGAACATGGCACGGATCAGATATTTGGCTCCTACCGTAAAAGACGGGTCAAACACCGACGGAAGCACAGATGTGATTCCAAGGGTAATCGATACCGGAACAGCGATGACCAGCAATGCAACAAAAATCAGAAATAATACTACGACTGGCATTAGCGTTCCTCCTCATTCGAATTTTTAATCGTATGGATGCGGTTGTCGATACCCGCGTTCAGGGCATTTTCTGTGGCGTTATCTGCTCCGGCATTTGCCTCGATGAAGGACTCCGGCGTATTTCGCTCCGGATGCGCCGGGTCGAAAACATTCTCACCGCGTGCCACACGGAACTCGATCATCCACCGCTGCAGAACGCGGAATGCAACCAGCACAAAGGAGACGAGCGGTGCTGCCTGGATAAAGTACATCGGAATTTTGCAGGCCGGGGAAAGCTGGCCGCTTTTAACTGACGACATCATATAGGAAAAAGCAAACGGAATCATATAGATGAAAAAAATCAGTTCAAATGTATGATTCACAATTTTGAAGATGGCTTTTCCTCTCCGCGGGAAAATCGCAACAAACTGCTCGATTTTGATGGAAAGGCATTTCTTGCTGCAGTAGCTGACGCTTAAAAAACCGCACCAGATAAAAATATATCTGGTCAGCTCTTCCGACCACGACAGCGACATGCCAAGAACGTAACGGCAGAAAACCTGAACTCCCATGATCAGCGTCATGGCAATCAGACCGATCACAAGAAGAAATTCTTCCAAGTTTTCATCCAGCCAGTGAAATACTCTCTTCATAAAAGGCATACCTCCGTTAAATTTATAACAGAACAATAATACAAAAGGGACATCGGCATCAACAGCAAAGCTAAAAATACCGGTGTCCCCTAAAGAAAAAACGGTTACATGGCTTTGTGAAGCAGATCCAGAACGGTGCTCAGATCATTCACACCCATCTGACCCGGTGCGGATGCTTTCTTTGCCGCGCCGAAGGTCATGGAAGAGCCAAACACCTCACCGCAAAGACGGCTGATCACGCCGGTGCCTGCCATCGACATGGTGATGATCGGTCTGTCCGCATAATTGGTGGTCATTTCCTCTGTTGCCGCAAGCAGGGTCAGAACGTCTTTCTTATTCTGCGGCATAACAGCGATCTTCGGAATGTCTGCGTTCATATCCTGCATCTTGCGCAGTCTGTAGATGATGTCTGCTTTTGCAGGAGTTTTGAAGAAATCATGGTTAGAGGCAACAACCTTTACGCCTGCAGCGTGTGCGCCGTCGATGATTTTCTTTACGATCTCATCTCCGGTGAAGATCTCAACGTCGATCAGATCAACGTATCCGGTCTGTGCTGCCTTGATGTTCAGCTCAGCGTATGCTTCCGGCTCGATAGCTTTCTCGCCGCCCTCTTTGGAGGTACGGAACGTCATCAGAATCGGAATATTGCCGAGTGCTGCACGAAGGTCTTTTAATGCATCTTCTACCTGTGCGAAGTCGAATACGCCTTCAAACCAGTCTACACGCCACTCTACAACGTCAACCGGAATCGAATGGAAGGTTTTTGCTTCTTCGATGATATCGTTTTTGGTAACGCCTACGATCGGAACAATGATCTTCGGTGCACCGGCACCGATTTCAATATCACGAACTTTTACTGTATTCATGTGTTTTTCCTTCTTTCTTCAATATTAATCCTGACTTTTCTTTGCAGCTTTTCTTTTTCACGCCCGGATTACCTGGTACTTCGTACTCCCGCAATCCTTAACCTCATTTTAGTTGTCCTGCTGTACAAGTTCAACCATTTTTTTATAGCGAATGTTTACAAACAGTCCAAGCGCAACACCAACTGCGGTCAGAACGATATTCATGGTCATAACGCCGGACGGCTGCATTTTAGATGCTGCGGTCAGGATCGTGTAGTTGCAAAGAGAAGATGCAATCATAACCAGTGCGGTTACGGTTCCTTTGATTTTCGGAAACAGCATGTTGCAAACGGAAGTTGCGATCTGAAGCAATCCGCCTGCGCCTGCCCATCCGATGATAAATGCACCGGCGATCATCAGCGGTTTACTCTGTCCCATCAGGACAGCGATCATTGTTACAAGGCAGATAGCCGGGTAAACAACGATGAAACGAACGTCTTTGATTTTTCTGGTCAGGAATGCGGTTACAACGAGTGCCAGCATGGTTCCTGCTGAATAATAGGTCTGCATGATGGACGGATTCGCCCAGCCTACATTTTCTTTTGCAAAGTTCTGCGCACAGTTCAGCCACAGCTGGAAGGTACCGGTGCAGGTGAATCCGATCAGGATCATGGCGATGGATTCGAAGGAGAAATGTGTATGTTTCAGGCTGTCGATCAGACCCTCTTTTTTACCGGATGCTTTCTGGTCAGCATCTGGCAGCGGGAACAGGAATACCAGTACAAAAAGTACGATATACGCAATTCCGCATCCATAGAATAACGGATTGTAGGAGGTAAGGCCGGCTGCGGTAGAAGTAACCGCTACACCAAGAACAAATGGAAGCAGCATCTGTGCGATTGCGATGAAGAATTTGATTCCCATAGTAGCAACGCCCGGAGCTTTGTAAATAATCTCGGATACTGCCGGGTAAATACCGGTATCCAGGAAGGAGTTTGCGATACCGCCGATAATGGCGCATACGTAAGCGATGGTATAACCACCGTGTGTTCCTGCATTAAATGCAAGGGCAAGGCCGATCAGATAAATTGCATAAGAAGCACTTCCGATTGCGGTGGAAATGCGACGTCCGAGCTTGTCGGACAGAGGACCTGCAAATGGCAGTGCGATCAGACGGCCAAGACCGAGTGCTGCGGAAATTGCGGTAATTGCCATTGCTTCCACTCCCCATGCTGCTGCCAGAGCCTCTTTGATGACTGCCTGGCCCAGAATAGAGCATCCAACACCGTGGATAAAGTAGTTCAAGTACAAAATTAATGCACTTGGCAGGTATTTCTTGTTCATGGTTTCTCTCCTTTTTAAATAGATCATGTGTTGAGGTCAAATTGTCTTTTTCCTCTGTTCGGTTCATCCTTTTGTTTTGTCACAAACAACAGATTACCAGTTCGTGAATGTTAAAAAAATAACATTTGCCTTTATTTTAACAGTGAAAGTGTGTGCGGTCTAATGCTTTTAAAGGAAAAAATCAATGCATTGAATGCATTGATATGGTATACTTGAGTTATCATAATAAGAGGAAGCAAAGACTTTCTTACGGAACCATTTTTTCAGGAGGAAAAACCACATGACACTGAATCAGATTCTCTATTTCCGAAAGGTCGCCCGGCTGGAAAATTATCACCAGGCGGCAGAGGAGCTTTATATTTCCCAGCCATCCCTGAGCCGTTCGATGGCCGCCCTTGAAAGCGAGCTTGGAATCACGCTGTTTGAAAAGAAAGGGCGCGGTGTTGTCCTTACCAATGCCGGCCGTCTTTTCCTGGAGCATGCAGACCGGATCGCGGGCGACTGTGACATTGCGGCAGGCAAGATGAAAGAGCTCGCCTCCGGTGGCGGCAAAATCAATATCGGTTATATTTTTCCACTTGCCGGACATTATATTCCGCACAACGTCCGTACCTTTCTGGACCAAGAAGAAAACAAAAATGTTGCATTTAGCTTCTGGCAGAACCATACCCCGGCCATTGCACAGAAGGTGAAATCCGGCGAACTCGATCTTGGGTTTGGCGGCTTTTTAAAGCGCGACGACATGGAGTTTTTTCCGTTGATCCAGCAGCCGCTTGTCATCGTGTCCCCGGAACAGCATCCGATTGCCGACGAACCGGAGGTTCCGCTTGTAAAGCTTACCCGTTATCCGGTGATCGGCTACGACCGCGCATCCTGGATGGGGGCCTACACCGGTCATCTCTACCGCAAATATCAGCTTCATCCGAATATTATCATGGAATGCCCGGATGAATATTCGATTGTGGCACTGGTACGCGAAAACTTCGGCATCGCGCTCATGCCGCGAACCGATATTCTGGAACAGGCAGACGGTATCCGCATCCACACACTGAAAGGTCTCGAGATTTATCATCAGACTTTTATGTTCTGGATGAAGAACCGCTACCGGCTTCCGGCTGTCGAACGGTTTACCGAATACATGAAACAGCACGCTGACATTATCGAAGAGTCCAGAAACGATAGCGAAAACGTATCAAAAGTTTATCTGAAAGATATTGTTAATTTTTAGTCGAAAGAGTTATGATGGATTTGTCACAAACAGAGGATTACCGCTCATGTAATGAATAAGGAGAAATTTTCATGAAGAGTGCTTACCCAAAAATTTTCGAGCCAATTACCATCAAACGAACAACGATTAAAAACCGTATTGCAATGACCCCGATGGGAACCAACTACGGTGAGACAAGCGGTGAAATGAGTAACCGTCATATGAACTACTACTCTCTCCGCGCAAAAGGCGGCGTTGGTCTTATTATTCTGGAGAACGCCAACATCGAGTACCCGGTCGGTTCCAACGGAACCAGCCAGATCCGTATCGACCACGACAGCTTTATGCCGCGCTACTATCAGTTAGTCGAAAACCTTCATAAAAACGGTGCTACCGTAGCGATCCAGATCAACCACGCCGGAGCTTCCGCATCTTCCGCAAGAACCGGTATGGAAACCGTTTCTTCTTCCAACATCCCGACAAAAGCCGGCGGAGAAACCCCTCGCCCGATGACAAAAGAAGAAATCATGACAACCGTGAAAAAATACGGCGAAGCTGCAAAACGTGTGCAGGCCATCGGCTTTGATGCCATTGAAATCCACTGCGGCCACTCCTACCTGATGAGCCAGTTCATCTCCCCGTATTACAATAAAAGAACCGATGAATTCGGTGGTTCTGTAGAAAACCGCCTGCGCTTCCCACGTATGGTTCTCGAAGAAGTACGTAAAAACGTCGGACCGTGGTTCCCGATCATCGTTCGTATCTCTGCTGAGGAGCGTGTTCCGGGAGGAAATACTCTGGAAGATACCCTCGAGTACCTCGAGTACCTGGATGAGTTCGTAGATATGTATGACGTATCCTGCGGCCTCAACCCATCCCTGCAGTATCAGATCGACTCCAACTTCCTGCCGGATGGATGGCGTTCCTACATGGCAAGAGCCGTAAAAAATAAATTCAAAAAACCGGTTATCAATGCTGGTAACTACCGTGACCCGAAGGTCGTTGAAAAAGTTCTCGAGAGCGGCGATGTAGATATCGTCGGAATGGGACGCGGCCTGATCGCTGAGCCGAACTGGGTGAAAAAAGTTGAGAACGGCGAGGAAGATCTTCTTCGGAAATGTATCTCCTGTAACGTTGGATGTGCCGGAAACCGTATCGGTGTCAACCGCCCGATCCGCTGTACCGTAAACCCGGCTGTTCCGGAAGGCGATGTTTACAAAGCACTGAAAGTAAATAAAAACTGTAACGTTGTTGTTGTCGGCGCCGGTACTGCCGGTATGGAAGCAGCCTGCACCGCAGCAGAAGTCGGATGCAACGTTTTCGTACTTGAGAAAAACGATCACATCGGCGGTCTTTCCACTTTCATCTCCGATCTTCCAAGCAAGACCCGTATGAAAGACTTCCCGAAATACCTTGAGGCAAGAGCCGCCAGACTGAAAAACCTGTATATTTTCCTCAACACCGAAGCTACGGTGGATAAGATCAAACAGTTCAAACCGGACATCATTGTAAACTCCACCGGTTCCGTTCCGCTTGTTCCACCGATCAAAGGCCTGAAAGAGAACATCGATGCCGGAAACGTAAATACCATCTTTGGTATGATCAACAATGTAAACGCCGGAAAATATCCGGAAGAAGCCTGTCAGGGCAAGAAAGTCGTTGTAGTCGGCGGCGGTTCCGTAGGACTTGACGTTATTGAATACTTTGCACCGAGAGGCGCCGAGTGTACCATCATCGATATGCTGCCGCAGATCGGTATGCTTGCAGACCCGATCACCAAATGCTCCATGCGTGAGACACACGACAAATACGGTGTAAAAGAATATGTCAACACTGCTCTTCAGGAAGTAAAAGAAAATGCATTCACCGTAAAACTTCCAGACGGAACCATCCAGGATCTTGAGTTCAATTACGGATTCAACTGCCTTGGAATGCGCTCCAACAACCCGGTTCTGCCGGAAATCCAGGAAGCATTCGCCGATACCCATACTTATATTTACACCATCGGCGATTCCGTACGCGCACGCCGTATCATGGAAGGTACCATGGAAGGCCGTGCGATCCTGAATGTACTGGAGTCCCAGGGATACCTGCATCTGGAGCCGCTTGAGTAATCCCCAGCATCGCTTTCTTACCCAGCGAAATAACAAGTGCTTCACTGCATAAGGGAACGATAACGATTCCACTACTTTAAGCAGCCCGACAAAAACTGTATATCATCTGCTACGCTGTTTCTTTTTCAAAATGACAAGATACCAGGGTCAAAAGGTCAAAAAACCTTTTGACTCCAACATCAATGACAACAGCGCAGCATAAAAAAAGAAAAGAGGAAAATATCATGCCAAATATTACAGGACATACCGAATTAGTTGGATTAATGGCTTACCCGATCCGTCACACCCAGTCTCCGACAACCCACAACCTTGCATACGACAAAAACGGAGATGACGTCATTCAGCTTGCTTTCGAAGTTGATAACGATTCTTTAAAAGATGCTGTGCAGAGTATCCGCGCGCTGAAAATGCTCGGTTCCAATATTTCCATGCCAAACAAAACTGTTGTCCACAAATATCTGGACGAAGTAGATGAAGCAGCTAAGTTATGCGGCGCTATCAATACCGTAGTCAACCTCCGCGACGAAAACGGTCAGGTAACCGGAAAACTGAAAGGCTACAACACCGATGGTATGGGATACTGGCAGGCACTGACCGAAGAAGGCATCGATTTCAAGGGAATGAAGATGGTCCTGATCGGAACCGGCGGTGCCGCTACTGCAATTGCAGTACGCGGTGCTCTGGATGGCGTTGCAGAAATCGAAATCTTCAACATCAAAGACAAATTCTACAGCCGTGGAGAGGAAATTGTTGATCTGATCAACAAGAACACCAACTGCAAGGCTACCATGAACGACCTGGCAGACAAAGATCTCCTGAAAGAAAAAATGCACGCAGCTGACCTGTTCTGCGATGCTACCGGCGTAGGAATGCATCCACTGGAAGACCTTTCCAACATTCCTGATCCTTCCTTCTTTAAAAAAGATCTCATTGTAACGGATACCGTTTACGCTCCGCGTGAAACTGTTATGATGAAACAGGCAAAAGAAGCAGGATGTGAGAAAGTATTCAACGGCATGGGCATGATGCTGTTCCAGGCACTCATCGCAATCAAGCTGTACACCGGAAAAGATACTCCGGTTGACTACATGAAAGAGAAACTTGGAATCTGATTTCCGGGCGAATCTTTTCATCTTAAACCTTAATCAAAAACCAACACGAAAAGAGGAAATGAACTTTGCGTCATTTCCTCTTTTTTTCTTGCTTTCTTTCGGCATCTGGAGTATAATTCACTTCATATAGTAGCAGTTTAAAGTGCTACAGCACGATTTATCATCATGCGGAAATACGAGGAGAGAGAGGATTTCATATTATGTCAAAACACATCACAGGACACACCGGATTATTATGTTTACTCGGAAGCCCGGTTGCACACAGTGTTTCTCCGGAAATGCACAACGAAGCATGCGACCAGCTCGGCCTTGATTATAGCTACCTTGCCTTTGATGTACCGGAAGACAAAATGCCGCAGGCAGTCGAAGGACTCCGCACCATGGGTGCAAGAGGCTGGAACATCACCATGCCTGGCAAAAATATCATGTGCAAATTGGCAGACAAGGTTTCTCCTGCTTCGGAGATCTCCGGCGCATGTAATACCATCGTCAACGACAACGGCGTTCTCACTGCTTACACCACCGACGGTGTCGGCTTCATGAGAGCAGTTGCAGAAAACGGCGTAGACATCATCAGCAAAAAGATGACTCTGCTCGGTGCCGGCGGCGCTGCTACCGCAATCCTGGTACAGGCAGCCCTCGACGGCGTAGCCGAGATCAACGTATTCAACGTCAGAGACAACTTCTTCGGAAGAGCAGAAGAAATCGTTGCAAAACTCAATGAGCGTACTTCCTGCAAGGTTACCCTGCACGACTTCTCCGATCCGGAAGTCCTTCGCGCATCTATCGCAGACAGCGCAATTCTTGTCAACGGAACTTCTGTCGGAATGGCTCCAAAGACCGAGAATACCATCATCACCGACACAACGATATTCCACAAAGACCTCTTCGTTTTCGATGTAATCTACAATCCGCAGGAGACCCGCCTGCTGCGTGAGGCAAAAGAGGCTGGATGCAAGACCGGAAACGGTATGTACATGCTGTTATACCAGGGAGCTGCTTCCTTCAAACTGTGGACTGGCGAGGATATGCCGGTTGAGATCATCAAAGAGAAATACTTCTCCGGAAAATAAAATATCACACAATTTCAAAAGGCTTCTGCCCCGGATTTTCATCCGCCGGCAGAAGCCTTTTTGCTGTCCTGAAATGGTGTCAGCCCGCTTTCTGTACTTCGTCGAGCTGTGCCGTATACAGTTTGTAGTAGTATCCTTTCTTTGCCATCAGTTCGTCGTGCGTTCCGCTTTCCATGATACCGCCGTTGTCGATATACATGATCTTATCGCAGTTGCGGATCGTGGACAGACGGTGGGCAATAATGAACGATGTTCTGCCTTCAGCATCGCATTGAGGCCCGTCTGCAGTGCTTTCTCGGTCTGCACGTCGATACTCGAGGTTGCCTCATCGAGAATCAGAATCGCCGGATCCGAAAGCAGCGTTCTCGCAAACGAGATCAGCTGTTTCTGGCCCTGGCTCAGCATGGAGCCGCGCTCCCGCACCTCGGTCTGATAGCGGTCCGGCATTTTGCTGATGAACTCATCCGCGCAGACGGTTCTGCTCGCCTTCACGATCTCTTCCCGTGTCGCATCCAGCTTTCCGTAGCGGATGTTGTCCTCGATGTCTCCCGAGAAAATAAAGCTGTCCTGCATCATAATACCCATCTGTTCACGCAGCGAATGAATTGTCACCTGTGAGATGTCCTGGCCGTCGATCAGGACGCGGCCGCCGTTGACATTGTAGAACCGGGAGATCAGATTGACAATCGTACTCTTTCCGGCTCCCGTCGGTCCGACAAGCGCCACACTCTCACCCGGTTTTACCGTGAACGAAACGTCTTTTAAAATCTGCTTCGATTCATCGTACGAGAAGTTGACATGGTCAAACGTCACCTCACCGCGGATCTCCGGCATTTTCACAGCATTCTCGGCATCCTTTACCGTTACCGGCTCGTCCATTGTCTCGAAGATACGCTCCAGGTAAGCGATATTGTTGATAAAGTTGTTGAAGATATTTCCAAGGTTCATGATCGGCTGCCAGAAGTACGATGCGTAGCTGGAAATCGCCACGATGGTACCGAGTGATTTGCTGCCCTGTCCGAACAGCACAAGGCCTGCTAAGAAGATCGCCGCGCGCACGCAGACGGAAATCGAATCGATGCCCGGCCATACCAGGTTGGAATAACGCACCGCCGTGTTCCACGTTCTGCGGCAGTCCTGTGAAAGATCTTTGAAAATCTCCGCATTTTCATCCTCTCTCGCAAAGATCTGCGTAATGCGGGCTCCGACGATATTTTCCTGCAGATACGCATTCAGGTTCGAGTTCTTATTTGAAACTGCCTGCCATGCCCGTCTCTGTTTATTCTTGATCCAGACCATGAACACGCACAGCACCGGCACGCCGCAGAGAACGACGAGCGCCATCTGCACATCGACCAGGAACATGAAAATGACGATGAACAGCAGATTGAAACACTCCAGCACAATGTTGATCAGTCCATTCGAAAGCATATCCGATACCGAGTTGACGTAGTTGACCACACGGATCAGAATTTTGCCGTGCGGGCGGTCGTCGTAATACTGGAACGGCAGCTCCTGCAGATGCTCAAACAGGTCTTTTCGGATATCGTAGATGATATTCTGGCTGACATCCACCATGATACGGCTTCGGATCGTTGTGAAAATGACGCTGACGACGTAGATGCCGACGAGCATTCCGACCAGTGAAAACAGAAGTTTCTCGTTTTTGTCCGGAATCGCAAGGTCCAGTGCCCGCTGGATAATCATCGGCGCAACGTAGCCGAACGCGCCGCCGATGCCGCTTAAGAGAATCGCCACAACCATCCGGCCCGCGTATTTTTTAATATAAGATGATGCCCGGAGTAAGTGTCTGATGTCAAAAGGTTCTTCGAGCACTTCATCCTGCTTGTATGTATTTTTTGCCATTGCTTCCCCCTCCTACAGTTCATCCACACCGGTCTGCAGTTTCACCAGTTCGTAGTAATAGCCCTTCTTTTCCATCAGCTCCTCGTGCGTTCCCATCTCCTTGATGTAACCGTTCTGCAGCACGATAATTTTGTCCGCCGTCTTTGTGGTGGAGATTCGCTGCGCGATGATAACTTTCGTGCACAGGAAATCCAGTTCTCGTAAGGAATGCTGGATCTGTTTTTCCGTCTCCATATCGACGGCCGATGTCGTGTCGTCAAGAATCAGGATCGACGGACGGATGGCCAGCGCTCTCGCCAGGGAAATTCTCTGCTTCTGCCCGCCTGAAAGCCCGACGCCGCGCTCACCGACCAGAGTGTCATAGCCCTCCGGCATCTTCGAAATAAAGTCTGCCGCGGCAGAATATTTTGCAAATTTAATGACCTCATTCATCTTAATCGAGTCATCGCCGTAAGCAATGTTGCCCTCGATCGTATCAGAATACAGCAGGACATCCTGCGTCGCAAGTCCGATGTGTTTCCGGAGGTCATACAGCTTCAGATCTTCCGCCGGAATACCGTCGATGCGGATCTGGCCTTCTGTCGGCTCGTAGAAACGCGGAATCAGGTTGATGAGGGATGTCTTTCCGCATCCCGTCTCTCCCATGACCGCCACAGTCTCATTCGGGTTAACCGTAAACGAAATGTTATGCAGAACCGGCAGATCACCGTCCTCATACTGGAACGAAACGTTGTCGAACTCGATTTTTCCCTCGAAGCGTTCCGGGTGTGCCACTGCATTTTCCTCGTCCTTGATCTTCGCCTCGGAGTAATACAGCTCCATGACTTTTTTTGAAGCCGCCGAGAACCGCTGGAACTCGTTCATGATATTTCCCATCTGGCGCATCGGGTTTGCGATTGCCAGATGAGGCCGGAGAATGCCACATAATCACCCATGGTCAGCTGGCCTTAATCATAAAGACACCGCCGACTGCCAGCAGGACAACCGGCATCAGGTTAGCGATACTCTCGACAAACGGGAAGAATTTCAGCCATACCATCGCGGTTGCTTTGTTTGTCTCCGCGTAATCGGTATTAGCGCGGTCGAATTTCTCGATCTCGTACTCTTCTCTTGCAAACGCCTTGACGACGCGGTTTCCGGAGATATTCTCCTGCGCACACGTATTCATCTGTGCCAGCTTTTCACGCAGTGCCGCATGCATCGGGGCAACACGGTTGCGGAACAGGTAGATGATCCAGAATACAAACGGCGAAATCACAAGTATGCAGAGCGCCAGCTTCCAGTTCGTGTACAGGAAGAAAATGGCCGCTGCCGCGAACAGGGAAAACGACTCAATCACCATTCGGATGACCCATGCGACCATATGGCGGACGGCATCGAGGTCTCCGGTCAGACGCGTCATCAGATCGCCGGTACGGTACGTGCTGTAAAACGTCATATCCTGCCGCTGGATTTTGTCATACAGGTAATTCCGCACCCGGTACAGGACGCTCTGTGATACGTGCTCGTAAATCATACAGCTGCCGTAGACAATAACGACACGCAGAAACGTGAAGCCAATCATCGCAATCAGCAGACGGTAAAACAGATCCCGGTGTGTCTGCAGATTCTGCACTGCATTTTCACCTGTCAGAAACAGGTCAACAATTTTTCCCGAAAAATATGGAATCGTAAGCTGCAGAACGTTATATAATACCGTTCCGATCATGCCGATCAGATACAGCGCACGCTTTCCTTCCATGTTTTCCCACAGCCATTGGATTTTGGTTTTCGGGAATGGTTTTGTGCTGCTTTTCATTTTTTCATATCCCCCCTTATCTTCTGAAAATCAAAAGGTTTCTGCATTTTTCTCTTTCAAATGCTTTCGCCATTGTATCAATTTTCATTTCATTATGATATAATGCGACTGTATAAAAATAGAACGTTTCTATCTTCATGCATGATTCTTTTGAATAATCCTCGTAATTTTTTGCAGAACTTTTTAACCGGAACAGGAGGAATTTACTTTTGAAAAATCTATTTGAATACAGTGATATCCTGCGCTCACCGATCGAGGCATTTTCCTGCAGCTCGGAAACCTTTTCCATGCCGGTGGTATCACACTGGCACTATTTTACTGAAGTACTTTATCTGCAGGAAGGCTCGCTCCTTGTGAGCTGCAACGATGTTGTCTATCCGATGGAGGCCGGCTCTTTCATCCTTTTTCCGCCGCAGGCAGTCCATGCGCTTGCCGCGGATCATGACAAACCGTTTCGCTTTTTCTGCGTAAAATTCAATCTGAACCGGATTCATCTTACCGGAAGCTATCTTCCGAACCTGAGCTTTGCGTTCCATAAGGTTGCCTCCATGACGCATCCTTCCCTGCTCTTTACGCAGGTGGATCTTCCGGGGCTCGACCTGAACGATTTTTTCACAACCATTGAAAAAGAATCCCATGCGAAACAGTACGGCTACGACGCGTATATTTATTCGCTGTTTTCGACACTGTTCCTGCGCCTTCTGCGGACGTGGCACTGCCAGGGAATCTGTTTTGATCTCGAAACCATCTCCGAGAGTGAAGAGAAAAGTATGCAGGACATTCTCGTCTACATCGACCGTCATTCACAGGAGAATATCAACATCGAAGAGCTGGCGCATAAATACAATATGAGCTATTCGTACTTTGCCAAGCTGTTTTTAAAACACTATGGGCAGAGCTGCAAGCAGTATATCGAATTTATCCGTTTGAACAAGGTCGAGAACCTGCTCCTCTTTACCGATTATGACCTGAACTTTATTGCCACCGAGACCGGCTTTGCAGACTGCAGCCACCTGATCCGTACGTTCAAAAAACGGTATCAGATCACCCCGCGGCAGTTCCGGCAGGAGCATCAGTCCACAGTGTCCTCGTCGCTTCCGGCGAAGCTGGGATAACCCCATAATATAGTAATAAAAAAGGCGCATACCGTTTTCCCCCTGAAACTTTCAGAAAGAAAATCCGGTATGCCGCCTTTTCATATCTTAAATTTTCTGATTTAAACTTCTTAGATGTTGAGCAGATCGCTGAATACTTTCAGTGCTCCGTCTGTCTCGTGAGCCAGAACGCGTTTTGCAAGGACTTTACCAAGCTGTACGCCTTCCTGGTCGAAGCTGTTTACGTTCCACAGGAATCCCTGGAACATGATCTTATTCTCGAAGTGTGCAAGCAGTGCTCCCAGCGTCTTCGGATTTACCTGATCTCCGATGATGATGCTGGACGGACGGCCGCCTTCGAAGTTTTTGTTTTTATTCTCATCTGCTTTACCGCAGGCAAATGCAACGATCTGAGCTGCTACGTTTGCGCAGAGTTTCTGCTGGCTGGTGCTGCCCTGGATGTCGACATCGGTCTCCATCTGGTTATTGCGGAAGCCTACAAACTGCAGCGGAACGATATCAGTTCCCTGATGCAGCAGCTGATAGAAGGAATGCTGTCCGTTGGTACCTGGCTCGCCGAAGAGAACCGGACCGGTCGGGTAATTGACCGGCTCGCCGAAGCGGTTGACCGATTTACCGTTGGACTCCATATCTACCTGCTGTAAATGAGCCGGGAAACGGTTCAGCGCCTGGGAGTATGGAAGAACTGCAGTGCTTGGATAGCCAAGAACGTTTCTCTCATAAACACCGATCAGCGCATCGAGCATCTCCGGGTTCTGTAATACATCCTTGTTTGCAGAAAGTTTATCTTCTGCTGCAGCGCCCTCAAGGAATGCTGCGAATACTTCCGGTCCGAAAGCCAGAGACAGAACAGCGCCGCCGACTGCGGATGTGGAAGAATAACGGCCTCCGATGTAGTCATCCATGAAGAATGCTGCCAGATAGTCTTCGCTCTTTGCCAGTGGAGAAGTCTCGCTGGTAACCGCGATCATGTGCTTGGATGCATCCAGGCCTGCATTTTTCAGAGCGTCTTTTACGAAGGACTCGTTGGTCAGAGTCTCCAGTGTGGTTCCGGATTTGGATACCAGAACGAAGATGGAATGTGCTACGTCGATCGAATTCAGAACAGCTGCTGCGTCATCCGGGTCAACGTTGCTGATGAATTTTGCTTCCATTTTGAAGCAGCCGTTTTTCTTTGCCCAGTTTTCCAGAGCCAGATACATCGCACGCGGGCCAAGGTCGCTTCCGCCGATACCGATCTGCACAACGGTGGTGAATTTTTCACCTGCTGCGTTGGTGATCTCACCTGCATGTACTTTGTTCGCAAACTCTGCGATGCGGTTCTGCTGCTCTACGTAGAAAGCACGTTTGTCTACGCCGTCTGCCGTAACGGTGTTTCCGAGCTGGCCGCGGGTCAGCTGATGAAGCACGAGACGGTTCTCTCCGGTGTTGATGACAGCACCGTTGTAAAGCTCCTCAAATTTTTCAGAAAGCTGTGCCTCTTCTGCCAGTTTTACGAGTGCGGCAAGGACATCCTCATTCACCTGTTTTGCTGCGTAGTTATACGCAAGTCCTTCTGCCATCGGAACGCTGTAAGATTTTACGCGCTCTGCTCCGTTTTCGCCGGACATCACCTCGGCAAGATTGACACGCTCCACTTTTTTCAGCTCCTCAAAAGAAGCCAGTTTATCAAGATTGTTCCAGGTAACCATTGTTAAGTTCCTCCTGTTTTTTTATTTTGTCTCTCTATTCCGTCCGCGGAAACATTTTTATTCCCGCTATTATACCAATGAAACAGACTGCTTGCTAAAAACAGTCTGTTTCGTGATACTTTTTTATTTCGTATAGTTATAAGAAAGAGCTCTTGCGATCTCCACTGATATTCCGGCAGAGTCTTTGTCATGGACAGTGCCTCATCGATATCGTAATCTACATACTCACCGTTCTTGTATGCAACAACGCGGTCTGTTTTGCCTTCCAGAAGAAGGTCAACTGCGTAAGCACCCATGATGGACGCATATACACGGTCTTTACATGTCGGGCTTCCTCCACGCTGCATATGTCCAAGGATCGTTGCACGGGTCTCGATGCCGGTTGCAGCTTCGATTCTGCGCGCCATGCTGGTGGAATGGCCGATGCCCTCAGCATTTACGATGATATGATGTTTTTTGCCTTTTCTACGGTTCTCGATGATGTTGTTGATGATCTTCTGCTCATCGTAATCGTATTTCTCCGGAAGAAGAATATCCTCTGCGCCGTTTGCGATACCGCACCACAGAGCGATATATCCGGCATTACGTCCCATAACCTCGATGATCGAGCATCTCTCATGGGAAGTGGAAGTATCTCTTACTTATCAATGGCTTCCATTGCAGTGTTTACCGCGGTATCAAAACCGATGGTATATTCTGTGCAGGCGATATCCAGGTCGATGGTTCCCGGTACACCTACGGTGTTAATTCCAAGAGCTGCCAGTTTCTGCGCTCCTGCAAAAGATCCGTCTCCGCCGATAACTACCAGTCCGTCGATGCCGTGTTTTCTGCAGACATCTGCAGCACGTTTCTGGCCTTCCGGTGTACGCATCTCTGCGCAGCGGGCGGTATAAAGGATGGTACCTCCGCGCTCGATGGTGTCGGATACATCGCGGGCTGTCATGTCGATGATTTCTTCGTTCATCAGTCCGTCGTAGCCTTTCAGGATACCTTTCATCTGAACGCCCTTCTGCAGACCTCTTCTTACGGCTGCACGGATCGCTGCGTTCATACCTGGTGCATCACCACCGCTGGTAAGCACTCCGATTGTCTTTACCTTGTTAGTCGTTGCCATATGAATTCCTCCATCTCATCACACACATTAATAAACGAGTAGTTTTATTTATTAATCACACACAGTTTTATTTTAAAGCATTCAGGCCCTTTTTTCAATACTCTTTTCTACAACTTTCACGTTTCCGGTACCGAATTTTGCCTGAAGTGACGCCACCATACGGGCATCTGCCTGCACATTGCGGCTCGGCGGCAGTTTTTTCATCGCTTTGATCGATTTGATGTAGAGAATCACGCTGTCCTTGCCGTCGGATTCATGCAGCATCTGGTACAGATCCGCCACTTCTCTCTCGTACGTTTCCTTGTCCGGGAACTGGATCCAGAGCTCTTTCGGGATGCCTGCAAACGGGAAAATTTTCTCGCAGATCAGCTTGCTCGGCTTATCATCCTCCGCGGAAACACGGCCCTGGATGAAGACACGCGCATCGGTCTGCATCATCGCTGCGTTTTTCTCGTAATCGCGCGGGAATACGACGATTTCCATACTGCCGACGAGGTCCTCGAGTGTGAGAAATGCCATTGTCTTGTTATTCTTTGTATATTTGATTTTTTTATCCGTGATAATGCCGCCGACAATCTCTTTCGCGCCGTCGGTGACGGATGGGAAACCCGTCTCCTCATCCGGCTGGAAGTCTGTCGTTACCGCGGAAATGTTCTTCCGCCAGCACTCCTCCTGCTCCTCGAGCGGATGACCGCTGACGTAGATGCCGAGCACCTCTTTTTCGAGCGCCAGAAGATCACTCTTTTCGTATTCTCCGACATCCGGGTACACCGTTTCATACGACCGTTTGGTCGTCTCATCTACGAAGTCAAACAGACTCATCTGGCCGCTTAACGAATCTTTTTTCTCGCGCGCCACATCATCGAGCACATTGGCGTAGACGAACATGAGCTGCTTTCTCGTCACGCCGAAGCAGTCGAATGCGCCCGCCTTGATAAAGTTCTCGACGGTCCGCTTGTTGACTTCTTTTCCGCTCAGGCGCTCCGCGAAATCCTTTAACGAGCGGAACGGGCCGTTTGCACTCCGCTCCTCCACGATCGCCTCCATGACCGGCTTTCCGATGCCTTTGACCGCCGCCATGCCATAGCGGATCGCCTGGCCGTCCACCGTGAATTTTCCTTCGCTTCGGTTGATGTCCGGCGGCAGAATGGAAATGCCCATCTGGCGGGAACTCAAGATATACTCTGCGACTTTTCCCGGGTTATCGATGCAGGAGGTCATCAGAGCCGCCATGAACTCAACCGGGTAATAGTATTTCAGCCATGCCGTCTGGTACGATACGAACGCGTACGCCGCCGCATGGGATTTGTTGAAGGCGTATTTCGCGAAGTCGATCATCTCGTCGTAGATCTTGTTCGCTGTCTTCTCATCAATGCCGTTTTTGATACAGCCCGGCACGCCCTCGGCCTCGTTTCCATAAACGAAATTCTGGCGCTCTTTTTCCATGACGGATGCCTTTTTCTTCGACATCGCACGGCGCACCAGATCGGCCCGTCCAAGCGAATAGCCCGCCAGTGCCTGTACGATCTGCATAACCTGTTCCTGGTAGACGATACAGCCGTACGTCGGCTCCAGAATCGGTTTTAAGAGCGGTGTATCGTACGTAACGGATTCCGGGTTGTTTTTTCCTTTGATGTACTGCGGAATAAAATCCATCGGGCCCGGCCGGTACAGGGAAATTCCGGCGATGATATCCTCGAGGCTCTGCGGTTTTAACTCCTTCATGAAGTTTTTCATTCCCGCACTCTCGAGCTGGAACACACCGACCGTTTTCGATGCGCCGATCATGCCGAGCACTTTCGGATCGTTGTAATCGATGTGAAGCAGATCAATTTTCTTATTGCTGTAACGCTCTGCGAGCTTTGTCGCATTCTGAATGACGGTCAGGGTCCGAAGCCCTAAGAAGTCCATTTTCAGAAGTCCCAGTTCCTCGAGCGTCGTCATCGTGAACTGCGTGACAATCGTTCCGTCGCTTCCTCGCGAGAGCGGCACAAATTCCACCAGCGGACGCGAGCCGATGACAACACCGGCGGCGTGCATCGACGTGTGGCGCGGCAGACCTTCAAGTCTCCGTGACATGTCGATCAGATGTGCAACCTCTTCATTGCCCTGGTACAGCTCCCGCAGCTCGTGGTTCATCTGCAGTGCCTTGTCGATCGTGATATTCAGCTCATTCGGAATCATCTTCGCGATCGAATCGACCTGTGCATACGGCATATCCAGCACACGGCCGACATCGCGGATGACACCGCGCGCCGCCAGTGTACCGAATGTGACGATCTGTACAACGCGGTCTTTGCCGTATTTTCTCGTTACATAGTCGATGACCTCCGGGCGGCGTTCGAAGCAGAAATCCACGTCGATATCAGGCATGGTAACTCGTTCCGGGTTCAGGAAACGCTCGAACAGGAGCTGGTACCGCATCGGGTCCAGCTGTGTGATGCCAAGGGTGTAGGAAACAATACTTCCGGCCGCCGATCCTCGTCCCGGTCCGACCATGATGTCGTGGTCGCGCGCAAATTTGATGAAATCCCACACGATCAGGAAGTAATCGACGTAACCCATCGTTTTGATCGTATCAAGCTCGTATTTCAGCCGCGCTTTCAGTTCATCCGTCGCCGGGTGATACCGTTCCTCGAGGCCGTCGTAGCAGAGCTTATTTAAATATTCCCAGGAAGTGTATCCTTCCGGCACATCGAATTTCGGAAGTTTTGTGACACCAAATTCGATCTCCACATTACACCGGTCTGCAATTTTCTGTGTATTTTCGATTGCCTGCGGTGCATACGGGAAGAGCGATGCCATCTCCGCCTCGGATTTCACGAAATACTGGCCGCCCTCGTAGCGCATGCGGTCCTCATCCGTGATCTTCTTTCCGGTCTGCAGGCACAGAAGAATATCGTGGGAATCCGCATCTTCTGCGTACGTGTAGTGAATATCATTCGTCGCCACCAGCTCGATGCCGGTTTCTGCCGAGAGGCGCATCAGCTGCTGATTGACCATCCGCTGCTCCGAGATGCCGTGATCCTGCAGTTCCAGGAAGAAATTGCCTTTTCCGAAAATCTTCTCATACCGCAGTGCGGCCTCTTTTCCCATCTCGTACTGGTTCCGCACCATCGCACGCGCCACCTCACCTGCAAGGCAGGCGGAAAGCGCGATAATGCCCTCGTGATACTTTTCCAGAATCTCCATGTCGACACGCGGCTTATAGTAAAATCCATCGATAAAGCCCGCCGAAACAATCTTCATCAGATTGGAATAGCCCGTATTATTTTCCGCCAGCAGAACCAGATGGTAGTACCGGTCCTCTCCGCGGCTGGTTTCGCGGTCGAAACGGGAACCCGGCGCCACGTAAACCTCACAGCCGAGGATCGGCTTGATGCCCTGCGCGCGGGCTTCTTTATAAAAATCGATACAGCCGAACATGACGCCGTGATCGGTGATCGCGGCGCTGTTCATGCCAAGCTCCTTGACTCTGGCAACGTACTCTTTGATCTTGTTCGATCCGTCCAGAAGGCTGTATTCGGTATGTACATGTAAATGCGTAAAACTCATCGTTTTCTCCTCTATTTTCCAAAGGCATGTTCCGTTGTCTCCAAGATCGTCTGCACCAGGCTGTCCGGCTCGATCGGCTTGGTCAGATGGCTGTTCATGCCCGCTGCGCGGCATCCCTCTTTGCTCTCTTCGGAGGACTGCGCCGTCATCGGGATGATCGGGACTTGTTTTGCTTCCGGAAGCTCCATGGTGCGGATCTGCCGCGCTGCCTCAAGGCCGCCCATCACAGGCATCATCAGATCCATTAAAATCACATCAAATTTCTGCGGATTCGCCGCATACTTTTCGACCGCCTCGCGGCCGTTCCATGCCTCTTCCACCGTCGCACCGTGATCGGTCAGGTAAAACTCGGCGATTTCCATGTTGATCTCATTATCCTCGACAAGCAGAACGTGGAAGCGGACAAGCTCTTTTCCTGCGATCCGTGTCTTTACTTCCTGAATCCGCTGTCCCTCGCAGTCAATGTAAAACGGAAGCCGGAATACATACGTCGTTCCGACGCCCTGCTGGCTCGTTACCTCGATCGTGCCCTGCATTTTTTCGATCAGTTCTTTGACGATCGACATGCCAAGCCCGTTCCCTTGTACTGCGTTCTCGCACCGGACTTCTCCTGTGTGAACGGATGGAACAGCTCTTTTTCGATAAATTCGCTGCTCATTCCGATGCCGCTGTCCGTGATGCGGAACTCGTAGACGACCCGGGTTCCGTCGCAGGAGACTTCGCCCGCATACGTATCGATCATTCCGCCCGGCTTGTTGTACTTGATTGCATTGCTGAAGAGATTCAGCATAATCTGCCGCAGGCGCAGCGGACTGCCGATCAGTCTCGTGTGCGTCAGCTCACCGCGGTGCGTACAGTGGGTAATGCCCATCTCCGTAATCTGCGCATTGACAAGGGATGCCACATCATCCATCAGATGCTTCAGGTCAAAAGAAGCGCTCTCGATCGTCTCTTTTCCGGACTCCAGCTTATTCATATCGAGCACATCGTTGACGAGTGCCAGCAGATGGCTTGCGGAAAGATTGATTTTATCGAGGCAGTCGTCCACTTTTGCCTCATCCTGCCGGTTTTTGCGGATGATATCCAGCATGCCCATAATGCCATTGATCGGCGTGCGCACATCGTGCTCATGCGGTTCATAAATTCTGTTTTTGCACGACTTGCACTGTCTGCAGCTCTAAAGGCATCCTGAAGCTGTATCTTCTCCCTCTCTTCCCGGCTGTGGAACTCTGACGTATCACGGAAAAGGATCATGCCGTGTACCACAACGCTCTCCCGCTTTGTCTTTCGGTCGTAGACGGTATCCTGTGACATAAGAACCGTCTTCTGCAACCATATTCTTCTGCCGGACTCATCTGTTTCCTGATACTCCACGACTACCTGCTTATCTCCGTTTTCAAAGCGCTGCAGCAGTTTCTTCGAGGAATCCACAATGCGGTATGATTCCAATGTCTCCTCCGCGACAAACGCACTGCATTCCCCGCAGTATTTCTCGTAGGAACACGGCAGATCTATATTGAGGTCAAATTTCTTCTGCCCGCTGTGGTAAAAAATCTGCTCCAGCGAATCATTCGTCAGATCAACGGCGAACACGGCCTCGGCCGTCTCGAGAAGTGCCTCGGCGTAGTGGCTGTTTTCAATAATCGACTGTTTCATCTGTTCATAGTATTGGTCGAGCTGTTCTTTTTCATTCCGAGCAGCTTCCTCATTGGAGCGGAACCGCTCAAAGCCCATCAGAAAATGGTGCAGTCCGCCGTCCTCGGCCGCGTCGTAGAATAGAATGGTGACTTTTCCCCGGCAGAGCGCTTCCCCTTCGCTGCCCTCCTGATACTCGTACAGAATTTCTACGCTCTCTTCTCCCTTCTGATAGCACTCCTTCAGATGGGTAAGATCCAGCATTCTACGCATTTCCTTTCTCTTTTCCTCATCCGTGATGCCCTGCACAATATGCTCGGCCGCACCGGTATAGCTGCCGTCCTCGGCAAGGAAAAAGCCCGAAACGGCACGCAGAATCCGGTACTGGTCCTGTCTTGCATTGCAGTAAATACAGTTGGAAAAATGGTATCCCTTTTTCTTTACGACGTCCAGCGCTTCCAGGCTGATCTTCCGCTCTGCGGCGGCTTCTTCCATCTTCGCGCGGTTTTTGTCGATATACATGTTCTGGTCCGCATGGCGGAACAGTTCCCGGATATCACAGTCTTCAAATTCCGTGGACAGTGCATAGCCTCCGGCGTAGCTGATCGGCATCTCCGGGTGCTGGCGGGAATATTCTGCCGTCTGCGTGCGGATGTGATTCATGCACGCTTCCACTTCTTCGCGGTTCAGTCCGCGCAGAATGGCAAGAAACTCATCTCCGCCGTTTCTTCCGACGAAATACTCCTCCGGGACTGCTTTTCGAAGCTGAACGGCAAAGGAACGGATATATTCGTCTCCCTTGTCGTGACCCAGACTGTTGTTGATCGTGCGCAGATTGTTGAGGTCAAACACGCAGACCGCATACACGCCGGAAATTTCTTCTCCTCCGTCGCTTCCCTCCAGAATCTCTTCGCATTTATTTTTATTTGGCAGGCCCGTCGCCTCATCGAGATAGACTTTCTTCTGAAGAATACGGTTCATCGCCGCATAGCGGACGCTTGATCAGCTCCATGCCGATGACAAACACCAGACCGATGATATCTCCTACTACCACCTGCTCCAGCTTCTTCAGCGAAGACGCCATTCTCTGCGAATACGCTTCCGCAAGGCCCGTCGCCTCGTCACAAATTTTGAAAAAGGTCTCACTCTTTTCGATAATCGCGGTATTCTCATATCCTTTTTCACGCACCAGCAGAATCTCTGCCTTCAGCTCTTCAAAATATGATGCCAGCTCAGTCATCTTATCCTGAAAATCCCGGTCATCCAGGCGTACCAGATCCAGCTCGCTGCTTCCGTTCTGCAGACCGTCGATATAAGCGTTGATGTCTGCAATCATCGTATCCTGCGGTTCTCCCGCATCCTCCAGCTTGATAATCCGCTGCGTTTTTCCGCGCACCAGACCGGCATAGTTGACAACGCGGGCCGTTCCCTGTATTTTCTCGACCATCGACATAATGCAGAAAAACAGAATAATCAGAATGATCGTCAAAACCGTCATTGCGGTTTTGGAAATAAAGGATGTTTTTTTCTTACTTTTCTTTTTCTTCATCGCTCTCCATCAGATCCTGTGTCATTTTTTGTCATATAGATCATATTATAAGCGCAATCCTCTCTTCGCGCAACCGCAAACCGGGCGCAGAAAAAATTTCAAAATTTTATCTGCTGTCTGACACAAAAAAACGGACACCGGAGAGGATGTGCTTCCTGTCCAGTGCCCGATTTTTTCTTATTTTGCTTTTTCTGCCGTCCAGATTTTACCGTCGCGGATGACAACCTGTTTTTCTTTCATCAGATGGCCGACCGCGCGCTTAAATGCTGCTTTGCTGAGGCCAAATTCTCTCTGAATCACTTCCGGTGATGCTTTGTCATCAAACGGAAGGACACCTGCAAATTCCTCGATCACAGAAAGAACGCTCTCTGCATCGATTGCGATCTGCTCGTACGCTTTTCCGCGTGCGGACAGGGAGAGTTTTCCGTCCTCTTTGACTTCTGTAACGCGGCACTCAAGTTCCTGGCCGACATGATAGTCTGCCTGTGCTTCTCTCTTTGGAATCAGGCCGGAGTAGCGGTCATCAACAGCAACGAAAACGCCGAAGTTTCCGCTGATCTCGTAGATTCTTCCCTTTACGGTATCGCCTACGACGTACGGAGAATTGGTTTTCAGGAAATGGTAAACCTTCATCGTTGCGCAGAGACGGTCGCTCTTGTCGATGTAGAGGGAAACCAGAACCTCATCACCTGGATGGAGGCGGCGGGTCTGCTGTTTAAACGGAAGAAACAGATCTTTTTCCAGACCCCAGTCCAGAAATGCTCCGATCTTTCCGGTAGCAGCTACGTTTAAGACAGCCAGCTCTCCAAGCACCAGCTTCGGCTCTCTGGTTGTCGCAATCAGACGGTCGCTGGAATCGCGGTACAGAAATACTTCCAGCTCATCTCCCTCTTTTGTTCCTTCCGGCACCTGTTTGATCGGCAGAAGAACGCGTTCCTTCTCGCCTGCTTCCCGGGTCTCCCCAAGATAAATACCGAATTCTACTTTCTTTACTACTACCATCTTTTGCTTTCTTCCTATATTTAACATTTGACTTCCTTTCTTACTGCTCGCCGAGAGCCTTCATGCTCATCTCCTCGAGCAGGTCGCTCTTGATGTGGTACAGCTTGTCGGACAGATCCACGTAAACCTCATGCGGATTGACCAGACGTTTGGACTCCTCCCAGAGGGTATCTTTCTCTCTAGTGCAGATGTCGCGGATCTCCATGACGGATGGAGAAGTGTAGACGCATGCGCCCTTCTGGAAAATCGGAACGAGGAGCTCGCGTAAGGTGTAGGTTCCGCCTTTGATCTTCGTCTTTTTCCAGGTCTCGATCGGGTCGAAGATGATCATATCTTTGCTCTCGTCGAAGGTCTCGTCTGCGAGGCAGATCAGGTCGGCACGGATCTTTCCGGTTTCTTTATCATAAATACGATAAATCGTCTTATTGCCCGGGTTTGTTACTTTCTCGGAGTTCTCGGACAGCTTGATCTTCGGTGTGAATTCTGCGTCATCTTTATCTTTTGCTGCTGCCAGCTTGTAAACGCCGCCGAATGCCGGCCAGTCACCGGATGTGATCAGGTTGGTGCCGACGCCCCAGGAATTGATCTTCGCACCCTGGGTTTTCAGGCTGTCGATCAGGTACTCATCGAGGTCGCTGGATGCGGAAATGATGGCATCGCCGAAACCTTCTGCCTCGAGCATCTGATATGCTTTTTTCGACAGGTAAGCCAGGTCACCGCTGTCGATGCGGATGCCGTAGCTTCATCGGTAAGCCCTCTGCTCTCATCTCTTTGAAGACGCGGATCGCATTCGGAACACCGGATTCGAGAACATCGTAGGTGTCTACGAGAAGAATGCAGGCTTCCGGATACATTTTCGCATACGTTTTGAATGCGGTGTACTCATCCGGGAAGCTCATGATCCAGCTGTGTGCGTGGGTTCCCTTGACTGGAACGTCAAACATCTGTCCGGTCAGGACATTGGAGGTTCCGATGCAGCCGCCGATCATGGCAGCACGCGCGCCGTAGATACCGGCATCCGGTCCCTGTGCACGGCGGAGTCCAAACTCCATGATGCCGTCGCCCTTTGCCGCGTAAACAACGCGGGATGCTTTCGTCGCGATCAGGCTCTGATGGTTGATCATGTTCAGAATCGCGGTCTCTACAAGCTGTGCCTCCATGATCGGAGCGACAACTTTTAAGAGCGGTTCTCTTGGAAATACGACGGTTCCTTCCGGGATCGCATAGATATCTCCGGTGAAATGGAAGCCTCTTAAATACTCCAGGAAATCATCGTTGAAAATATGGAGGGAACGGAGATAGTCGATGTCATCCGGTGAAAAGTGAAGATCGCGGACATACTCGATTACCTGCTCAAGTCCTGCACATACGGCGTATGCGCCGCCGCATGGATTCTTTCTGTAAAATGCATCAAATACCACGATCTGATCGGACGGGTTCTCGTAGTAGCCCTGCATCATGGTAAGTTCATATAAATCGGTTAACAGTGTAAGGTTCTGCGCTCTCATGGCAAATTCCCCTTTCCTCATTGTGTTTATTACGTTCGTATCTTATTCTTTCCGATTGTACCACAATCATTGAAATTCCACAACTACGTATGGCTGTCCTTTTTCATCGTTCAGCGAGATAAAACAGCCGTTTTCCGTCTCAGCGCGCAACGGATGCAGGACATCGCCGAGGTGCGCCTGCTGTTTGTATTCGGCGCGCATCCGGCGCACGGTGAAGTTCTTCGGAAGGCATTCACCGGCAAGGGAAATGAACTGTGCGTTATTGACGTGGTGGTTCGTATCGAGGTTGTGCGGCCGCACCGGGAACGGTTCGCCGATGAAATCTGCTTCCGGCATTTTCACTTTGCGCTCGCCGAAATCCTCGTCGATCGGATCGTCAATGCCATAGGCGTCTGTCGTCTCTTTCGGTGCGCGGACGGGATGACCCGTTTCCATATTGACGTAAGACCAGATGGAATTGGCACAGGCGAGCATTTCGCCGTCTTCTGTTTCCATCGTGAAGTTACGCATGCCAAGAAATCCTTTGAAGCCGCTCGCCCATGTAGTGATTTTTACCGCTTCACCGAGGGATGGATAGCGGCGCACATGAATCTGCCACGCGGACAGCACCCAGGCGCAGCCTCGTTTTTTGAGCTCCGCAACGCCCTCGCCGATCGCTTCCGACTGGAAGGTACTGCAGTCCTGAAAGTAATTGATCAGCCCCGGCAGGGTGAGATTTCCGTCCTCACCGATTTCGCTGTAGCGGATTCTGCTCGTAAAGGAATACTTCATCGTTTCGTTCCTCCTGCTGTATTTGTTTTTGAGCATCGAAAAAGGCCTCAGGTACGAGACCTGAGACCTTTTCAATGAGCTGGGCTACCTGGATTCGAACCAGGAACTGACGGAGTCAGAGTCCGTTGCCTTACCGTTTGGCGATAGCCATTGCCTTGCGACAAAATGTATAATACACTATCGCAAGAGAAAAGTCAACACCTTTTTTG
>ENA-OQCN01000077-OQCN01000077.1-human-gut-metagenome-genome-assembly--contig:-NODE-77-length-42479-cov-6.075888_pt1 | contig 42479 bp, 41 predicted proteins | sample MGYA00242497_ERZ504576 | MGnify/ENA primary metagenome ERZ504576 (study PRJEB26092, sample SAMD00036296) | human gut metagenome | host: Homo sapiens | study: EMG produced TPA metagenomics assembly of...
CGTACGTAGCTGTACATGATCGATGTCAGACGTACGTAGCTGTCAAGCAGCTTCTTCTTACGTGAAATATCACCACCGTAGCACTTGGCAAGCACATCCTTGCGAAGCGCCTTAACCGTCTCTCTTGCTATAATCTTGCCACCGACTGCTGCCTGAATAGGTATCTCAAACAGATGCCTTGGTATCTCACCCTTAAGCTTCTCGCACATCTTACGGCCTCTTTCGTATGCGCTCTCCTTGAATACGATAAATGAAAGTGCATCGACCATTTCCTTATTGATTAAGATGTCAAGCTTGACGAGCTCTGAGCGCTCATAATCCTTCATCTCATAGTCAAACGAAGCATAACCCCTCGAGCGTGACTTTAAAGCATCAAAGAAGTCATAGATAATCTCATTTAATGGCAAGTCGTACTTTATGAGAGCTCGTGTCTTTTCGATATACTCCATGCTGATATAGACTCCTCGTCTCTCCTGGCACAGCTTCATAATCGCACCTACATAGTCACTTGTGACCATAATCTCTGCAGATACGTATGGCTCCTCCATATACTCAATCTCAGACGGATCCGGCATATTTGAAGGATTGGTCAGATCTATCACCTCACCGCTTGTCTTGTGAATCTTGTAAATAACACTAGGTGCAGTGGTAACGAGATCCAGATCAAACTCTCTCTCCAGTCTCTCTTGAATAATTTCCAGATGTAAAAGACCAAGGAATCCGCATCTGAAGCCAAAGCCAAGTGCCAGTGAGGTCTCAGGCTCAAACTGTAATGAAGCGTCGTTGACCTGCAGCTTTTCAAGCGCATCCCTTAAATCAGGATACTTTGCACTGTCCGCAGGATAAAGACCACAGTAAACCATAGGGTTGACCTTCTTATAGCCCGGGAGTGCCTCATCGCACGGTCTGTCAACAAGTGTAACTGTATCACCCACGCGTGTATCCCTGACATTTTTGATGCTGGCCGCAATGTATCCAACCATACCGGCCGAAAGCTCATCGCATGGTATAAACTGGCCTGCGCCAAAATAACCCACCTCTGTAACCACATCAGATGCACCTGTAGCCATCATCTTTATTGTGTCTCCTACCTTTACAGAGCCCTCTCTCAGTCGGCAGAAAATAATGACTCCCTTATAAGAATCATATGTTGCATCAAATATAAGCGCCTTAAGCGGTGCATCTTTATCGCCTGTTGGTGCCGGAATCTTTTTTACAATCTGCTCCAGCACATCCTCTATATTGAGTCCTGTCTTTGCGGAAATACGCGGTGCATCCATAGCTTCGATACCGATAACATCCTCAATCTCCTGTGCCACCTCATCCGGGCGCGCACTCGGCAGATCCACCTTATTTATAACAGGAAATACATCCAGGTCATGATCCAGTGCAAGGTAAACATTTGCAAGTGTCTGTGCCTCAACGCCTTGGGCCGCATCCACTACAAGTATAGCTCCGTCACATGCCGCAAGACTCCTTGATACCTCATAGTTAAAATCCACGTGTCCCGGTGTATCTATCAGATTAAAAATATACTCTTCGCCATCCTTTGCGTTATATATAATACGGACTGCCTGAGACTTGATTGTGATACCACGCTCTCTCTCTAAATCCATATTGTCGAGCACCTGAGCCTGCATCTCCCTGCTGGTAAGTGTGCCTGTTTTTTCTATAATTCTGTCCGCGAGTGTAGATTTACCGTGATCAATATGGGCAATAATACAAAAATTGCGGATTTTGCTCTGATCTATTGACATATGTCCTCCTAATGCTTTCAATAACTCATCAAAGTTTATCAGATTTGTGAAATAAAGTCTATATTATTTTAACACTTTATCAAGTATATCTGCAAGTGGTTCCATTGCATTGTACGCCTCCTCCTTGGTATTTGTCTGCGCTCCCACCTCCACGAGCAGCGATTTCGGACACAGATGCATATTATATCTGTAGCCCTTTAAGTATATGCGCCTTGCAAGCCCCGGATAATACTCATTTGCCATGAGCTGCAGCTGAAATGAAAACGCCAGATTATCCCCCAGATACTCATTGGGCAGACTATTAATCGGTCCCCTTGCAGCAGTGCGGCACAGCCCGTTAAAAAACATAATCTGTGCCATAGGCTTTCCATCTATTGTGGCAGCAAGCCTTGTAGTCTCAGCCACTCCATCCCTGTGCAGGTCAATAACCACCTTTATAGACGGATTTTTCTCAATAATCTCTGTAATCTCAGGAAGTGAATTGGAATACGCATGGTCGCGGTCATTCACATCATACTGCCCCTTGTGATGCAGCACATTGTAGCCGTATTTTTCCCTCAAAAGTGATTCAAGCCTGTCACCCACTCCAACTACGGTCTCTGCCTCTGATGTATCAAGGGAATCACTGTACCCCTCCTGCGAATGTGTATGGTATATGAGTATATCAGGACCGTTGCCTGACTTTTCTATAGACATATCACGCCCAAGCAAAACCTCCTCACACAGCTCATCGGCTCCTATATATGTAGTCTTGTCCACCTGATAATAGTTTTTTACCAGATTGTCAAAGCTCATATCTACCTGCGGCATTTTCACGTTCTGCTGCTCCTTGAGCTCTGCTAGCTCACCGTTTTTTTCAGCTTCATCAACAAATGCCAGCTGGTCGGTATCCGGCAGCATATTGTTCCTGACACTTGCATTTTCATTTTCCATCGCAGCAAGCTCCTCATATGAGAGAATACCTCCTGCTGTATCCTCATCCTCCACAATACGCAGCTCCTTCTTTTTTGAGTCATCACACTCCTTGTCAGAATATGTAAGGTGCGGAAATTTTTCTTCCACGAACTTCTTTCCCACACCATCACCGCAAAACAGCATAGACGCAATATATATAAATGCTATAAGCACAATCATTTTTTTCTTCACAATATCATCTCCCATCTAAAGCATCAGGCAGCCCCTGCTACATAAAGCTTATGCGGCTGGCGCTAATGATATTCGAAGCAATAAAATTATTCACTATAGTCATCATATTCATCGTTTGAAAAAGCCATATTTATGCCCTCAGATAAAAGCCCTGCCAGTCTCTTAACCGTCTCGTCAATATCCTTCGGCGTCACAAACATGCCGTTTAACTTAGGCGACATGAGCTTTGCGGTGTTCTCCCGGCTGGCATTTACTGCATCTGAAACAATAGTCACCGCATCAATGACTGTCGGAATACCAATTGCGATAACAGGCACTCCGAGATTGCCATGGTTAATACCGTCCCTGTGGTTTCCTACCCCGCTTCCGGCACTATTCCTGTATCCGTCAGCTGTATGGTACAGCCCAGCCTCTTTGTACTGCGTGCCGCAAGCGCATCAATTGTCACAACAAAATCAGGCTTCACCTCGCTCACCACACCCTTTATTATCTCAAGGCACTCCATGCCTGTCTGAGCCATCACGCCCGGCACCAGGCCGCACACACTGTTTACATTCTCGTTGCTAAACGCATACCTGCCATATTCCTTTACTATATGGCGGGTGATAAACAAGCTGTCAACGCATCTTGGCCCAAGCGCATCAGGAGTTACATTTCTGTTTCCAAGTCCGACAACAAGTGCCGCATATATACGCTTGTCACAGACAGCCTTTACAAAGCTCTTAAGCTCTCTTGAAAGCTCCCTTGTCACAGCCTGACAGCACTCCTCATCTCCCTCGGACAGCATAGCAGCCTCAATTGTCACATATTTTCCTTTAGGACGGCCTGTAGCCTGACTGCATTTTCTGAGTCAATTGTCACTACACTGACTATGATTCCATTATCCAGCTTTTTTTCAGAGAAATTCACACCTCTCATATCTGTGTTTGCCTTTTTAAGGCTCTCCTGCGTCTCAAGCGCCAGATCAGTTCTTGCACACCATTTATCAGCCGACAAATCAATACACCTCCCCTGTATGATATTCCAAAATCACATATATGTTAATTTTTTGCAATTTTTTTCAAAATATGTATTGACAGAGCAGAAAGGTTGACATATTATATTCTAGTATGTTTGTGCCAAAGCGTCCGTGTCTGTTTTGGCATACATTAGATTAAATATTTGGAGGTGTACGAGTTGGCTAACATTAAATCAGCAAAAAAGAGAATTTAGTAACAGAAACTAAGGCTGCAAGAAATAAAGCAATCAAATCAGGAGTTAAGACAGCAATCAAGAAGGTTGAGGCTGCTGTAGCTGCAAATGATAAGGCTGCTGCTGAGGCTGCATTAAAGGATGCAACTTCTGTTATCGCAAGCGCTGGTTCAAAGGGTATCTTCCACAAGAACAACGCAGCCAGAAAAGTATCTCGTTTAACAAAGCTTGTTAACGGATTAGCTTAATTACTATATAGCAATAAATAATAAACCCATCGGTGCCGTCATACCGATGGGTTTTTTTATTTGTTTTTTATCTGTTTTTTATATATATTTGCGTTATATCATTTACTGCCTGTCGCATGAGTGCCGGTCATATCTGCAGAGTACTGCACTATAAAAAGCTCCACAGCCATCTGGTCATTCATCCTGCCGGTCTTAACAGCCTCCTCATATGCCACACCATCTCTCACAGCCCTCTTTAAATCATCCAGCGAATATGCCTGCACTGCGCCTGATATTTGCGCACCGCCCACTCCGGACATCCGGCCTTTGATGCTATATCCTTGTTGCCAAAGCCCTTATTTGTCATGGCTTTCACATTCATCAGTATATTGAACTGGCGCGATATAAGATACATAATACGCATGGCCGGCTCTTTAAGTGCCAGCAGATCGTAATACAGCTCAAGCGCACGCTTTTGTTTGTGTGATGCAATCGCATCAACCATCTCAAACACCTTGTTTGTGATCTGCTCTGTCGTTACAGTCTCAACATCCGAAAGCTCAATCACGTCCTTGTCCATACAGTAGCACAGCAACTTCTCAAGCTCCTTGTCGATATTTTCCATATCTGTACCGGTTTTTTCTATAAAGCTGTTGTAGGCAGCCTGACTCATGCCCTTTCCATCTTTTCTAATCCTCATTCCTATCCATCTGGCAAGTGTCTCATCCGTCTGTTCCTTGAACTCCACAGGATTACCGCACTTGGCTGCCGCCTTATAAAGCTTTGAGCGCTTATCAACGCTCTTCTCAACAAATATAAAGTGCGTGCTCTCAGGTGAATCCTTTAAATACTCTCCAAGCTCATCGCCTGCCTTTGAAAAAATGCCTGCATCCTCTATAAGAATCACTCTTTTATCCGCAAAAAACGGAAGTGTCTCCGCCAGGTCAATTATCTCCTTCTGGTTGATTCCATCGCCCTCAAACGATGAAAAGTTCATGCTGTCGCCCTCACTGACCATAGCCTTTATCAGCTTGTCCCTGTACTGTTTTATGAGGTATCTCTCCTGTCCATACAGCAGATAAACCTTTTTGAAATCTCCTGCTTTTATATCATTGTCTATTGTTTTCATATATAGTACTCTCTTTATACTTAATCTGACCACTTTGCATTGTGTATAAAATACGGCACTTTGCATCCATAAGCTATCCATGCTTCATCAGCCGGATGTCCATAGCGGTTTTCTGCCGCACATGATACTGCAGCCCACCTTGGGCTTAAAGCCTCAATCCAGTCTGCAGAGCTTGAATACCTGGAACCATGATGATTTGCCTTGTAAAAATCCACAGAAAGCTCATCCCCATACTCATTAACAAGCTTCTTTTCTACCTCAGATGATATATCTCCGCCGAAAATACCACTAAACCTGCCATCCGTGAGCTTCAGCACAAGACACATATCGTTTCTGTCTAAGGCAGTATCATAAGGCCCCGGATACAGGCACATGATACCATCAGCTTCTTCATTTGCAGTACTGCGCGAACCTGATGCATCATTTATTTCAATCGAATCCCCCTTTGACATAAGGCATATATCAATTCCTGCTTCCTTAGCTTTAAAAAGCAGCTCCTCCATAGCTTCCTCTTTAGCCGCCGCTTCTGCCACAACTATATGCTCTATAGTATACCCACTGTCTATCACCTCAGACAATCCGCTTATATGATCACTGTCTGCATGTGAAACAAACCAGTATGATATACTCTGTATGCCGTTATACTTAAGAAACGGCATAATCACATTATCGCCAAGCTGTTTTCGGTCAGAGCTTCCTCCATCAATAAAGATGCATGTGCCTGACTCAAAGCGGTAAAATATGCCATCTCCCTGCCCCACATCAAGTATATCAAGCTGCGCAGCAGTTTTTGGCTTCACAAGCAAAATTGCAAGCAGGACTGCTGTACACACCACTCTTTGGACACTGTAAAGGATTTGGCCTTTTTCTTTTGAGCCACACTCTGTGGCACGTTTTTTAAGCGAAAATACCACCAAAAAGCCACTCATAACAGCATAAAAAAGGAAAATCCTGTATCCATCAGGAGCTCCTGTGATAACCGTTGCCCCCGGAAGCTTCATAACAAGACCGCAAAGCACCTCATAGAGCTTTAACACCGCAAATGCAGGAAACACCAGCAGTTTGCCGGGCATCACGCCAAAGCAGCCTGCGGCAGACGCAAGCAGACCCGAAATAAATACGACAGGCAAAGCCGGTATCACAATGAGATTTACAAACACTGCAAAAAGAGGCAGCTCATAATAGTTCATAGCCACAACCGGAAGCATCGGAAGCTGTATGGATACTGATGCCCAGAATTTTCCGCCCTTAGGAGCACTAATCACAGGCGTCACAATACCTATAGCAAGTATTGCCCCTACCGAGAACACAAATCCGGCATATCCCAAAACCATAGGATTGTCCCACAGCAGGTAAATGACCATGATGCCAAGAGAATTGAGCATATCTGTGCATCTGCCTAAAGCTGCCGCAAGCATTGTAAGTATGAACATCCCCACGGCACGCCTTGTGGACACGGCATTTCCTGTCATAACAGCATAGCTTAGTATAAGTGCTGCAGAACAGACAAATGCCGCTGTATAGCTCACCCTTCTTTTTCTGAGAAGCTTGTAAAAGGCCATGCCAACTATAGAAATATGAAGTCCGGAAATAGCCAGTATATGTGAAATACCGCTGACCTGGTATAAATCCTTTATCTCATCATCCAGATACGACTTGTCTCCAAGCAGCATGGACGAAAGCACTCCTGCCGTTGTCTCATCAGTCACCTCAAGAAGTGAAGCTGACAGCGTATCACGAAGTTTTTCAAGTCTGTGGTAATACCATGCATGTTTACCGGCGCTTGTCTTAATACTGTCTGCATTCACCGAGAAATCAATTCCCTGTGAGCGGTAAAAGCGCTCTCTGTCAAACTCTCCCTCATTGGTTGCAGACTTAAACAAGCCTATCTTGCCGCAAGCTTTCATATAATCGCCCAAATGTGCGCTTTTGCTGTCACAGTATACCACAACATCACCACAGGATATTTTTCTGCCAAAAGCCTTGCCGTACCCGGGCTGCACTACGCAGTCCGTCATATAATACCTGTATGAGAAATATTTGTATTCAGTTTTATAAATCTTCCCCCAGACGATGACAGATTTTTCATCTGTCATATACTGCATATAGCTGTCACGGTTTTCATCCACTGAAGCGTATCTGAATTGTGCTGTTGCAAAAACAGCTGACGATATCAGGATAAGCAAAACAACTATGCGCCCGATACCGGAAAGGCTGCCCTTAGACACCACACACTCAGCTATTAAAGCCACAACCAGCATGGCAAAAACCCAAAAGCCAAAGCCCCTGCCATACATACCTGAAACAGTTCCTGCAGTATAGACCAACGCAAATAAAAACATCGGTCTTTTACTAATACTCTTCTCCTCCTAATCCAATCTATTCTATTTTTCAGTTTTTTCCGTGGAATCATTAGAATCCACTATATCCTTATTAAACTCATACATGTCGCTTAGCTTGTAATTATAAAGCAGCATGCCGTCATTCTCACCGTCAAGCGAGATCTGTACCTTGTCCACAGTAGGAAGTGAGGTGAGTGAATTAACTATCGAATACAGCACCACATCCTCTGTCAGCTTATTGTCAATAGTATTTCTGAACGAAGAGTCAAAGTTCAGATAGCATATTCTATCTGCCACAGACACATTGATAAGCTTTGTTGTGCCCGGAAGAGTTGCCTTGAGCTTAGAACCCTTCGGTCCCTCAATAAGCTGCTCAACAACAAGCTTTTCAAGCGCTATATTTGAGCTGTAATGTATCACTCTGGTCTGTTTTTCAAGCCCTGTACCATCCTTGTCAGCAAAATAAAGCGTGAGTGTCTCCTTCACACTTGTATTAATCTGCTCACCCGGATTCTCAACAAAATCATCAGCACCCATGCTACCGACAATCTCATCATCCGAGTCCACAAGAGGAATACTGTTTACGGTAAATGTCACATATGAAATACTATCCAGCTGTGTGAGCGTGCGGACTACAGAAGCTCTCAAAAGCACTTCCTGTGCAGCCGTAAGGTCATAATACTCCTTGCTGAAATCCACAGTGCAGTTATAGTTTTTCTCGTCATGACCTCTCACAGACACCTCATCCGGAATCGCCTTACGCAGTCTTGAGTCTTCAGGCTTATCCTGCAGTCTTCCTAGAAGCTCATCCACCTGCTTGTCTACATCTGAGTTTTTGCTTCTAAGCACATATGACTCCGGCACGCTGCTCGTAACATCCATATTCAGACAAAACACCTCAACCGTATTATCTGCTTTTTTCTTTGTGCAGCCGCCCATGGAGAGCAGAATTACTGCAGTGAGCACGAATATAATTATTCTTTTCACGTCAAGCCTCCTATACAATATAGTTAAGCGGTATACGCACATCAAAGGTAGTGCCCTCTCCCATCACACTGTGAGCCTTTATAGCTCCCCTATGCATAAGAATAGAGCTTCTTGTAATGGCAAGTCCCAGACCTGTACCGCCAATCTCTCTCGAATGCGACTTGTCCACGCGATAAAATCTCTCATAGATGTGCTCTAAGGACTCCTCCGGTATACCGATACCGTTGTCCTCCACCTTAAGATAGAAATACTGATGATCCGCATTTAAGGATACATGAACATAGCCACCGGTCTCGTTGTCATTGTACTTGATTGCATTCTCAATGAGGTTTGTAAAAGCAAGCGTCAGCTTCACCTCATCTATCTCTGCAGTTACCGGTCTGAAGCTCTCGAGTACAAGCTCCACCTGCTGCTTGTCAGCAATCGGCTGAAGTCTCTTCATAATCTGCTCGAGCAGGTCATTGATATTAACACTCTCGATATTCAGCGTGGCAGCCGACTTATCCATCTTGACCAGTGATAACAGGTCATTTATTATCTTTGTCTCTCTGTCTATCTCGCTTGTGATATCTCCCATGAACTCCCTGTACATCTCAATCGGAGCCTCATCACCCATGCTGTTGATGGAATCTGCGAGTACCTTCATGGAAGTAAGAGGTGTCTTGAGCTCATGTGACACATTCGATACAAACTCCTGTCTGGACTCATCCATGACCTTCATTCCGCTCATCAGCTCATTAAAATTCCTGCTTATTATAGCAGTCTCCGCATAGTCATCTACATCCAGCTGCTCTTTTCCAAAGCCATCCTTAATATCTGATATCTCGTCAGAAAGCTTCTTAATCGGAACAAAAAGGTGCAAAAGCACAAGCACACCAAAAAAGAGCACCACCGCACCTGCGATAATGGCAACCGTCACAGCAATCTGTGTCAGATACGACATATTTAGCGATATATTGTCCGTCGACACACTTACAACAAGTGCTCCCTCTATCTTTGAATCCTTGTCGTTTGGATTGCTTATCGGAACAGAAAGCTCGATATAGTGGTTTTTAGAATCATAGTTAGTAATCTCTGAAGCAGAGAAGGTCTTGATAACCTCCTCTGAGACAATAGTATTGCCATCATCTAAATTGTACGTATCCTTAATAATCTTAAAATGCTTGTCAACTATGAGCACACGGCCCTCATATATAGTAGTAAGAGTGTCAATCTGAGCATCAATATTACTCAAGTCACTGCCATCCTTATCAAAGTATTTACTTGTGGATATCTTGTTTGCGAGAATCTTTGCCTGACTAAGCACTTCACTTTCGCGGATTGAAACCGCTCTGGACTCGTAGGTGTTAAGTATGCCGAAGCACAGCACCACCTCCGGTACCAGAACGAGAACAAAAATCATGAAAATCAGCCTGGATTTCAGACTCTTATAAAATGCAAAATGTACTTTACTCTTAAACATTTTAGAACCTTTCTGAAAGTATTACTTCTGGTTGTAGTAATATCCCACACCCCACTTGGTATGAACGTACTTCGGCTCGCTTGGATTTGCCTCAATCTTTTCACGAAGACGTCTGACATGCACATCAACCGTACGCACGTCACCCGGGTAATCCTCGCCCCATACAATCTTTAAAAGGCTCTCCCTACTGTACACTTTATTTTCATTTTTGATCAGAATCTCGAGCAGTTCAAACTCTCTTGCAGTCAAATTGATTTCATTATCATTTATGAACAGACGTCTGCTGTCACAGTCGAGCTTGATATCACCCTTTTCGATTACAGATGACTGTACCTGTGGTGCGCGTTCCGGTGAAGTGCGCCTCATGATTGCCTTGATTCTGGCCTTTACCTCAAGAATATTAAATGGCTTTGTGATATAGTCATCAGCGCCGTACTCAAGTCCTAAAATTTTGTCCATGTCATCGCCCTTTGCAGTGAGCATGACAATCGGGACATCAGAAAACTCCCTTATTGCCTGACACACCTCAAAGCCATCCATCTTTGGAAGCATGACATCTAAAAGAATCATATCATATGAATTGGCCTTCGCCATATTTAAGGCCTCCTCACCGTCATATGCGCAGTCTACCTCCATGCCATCCTGCAGCAGACTGAAACGTATTCCTTTTACAATTAACTTTTCGTCGTCAACGACCAGCACTTTTTTTTGCCATTTATACACTCCTAATTTACTGTTATATCATCTTTTATTTTATTAAACATCGCTTCACCGATGCCGGACACCCTCGTGATATCCTCAATCGAAGAAAACAACCCATTTTTAGCGCGATCTTCAACAATACTCTTTGCCTTGCTCTCACCAATTCCGGAAAGAGCCATTAGCTGCTCGACAGTTGCGGTATTGATATTGAGCTTGCCATCCTTTACGCCTATATGCTCCTCAGCGCCGCCCCTCATCAGCGAGCCATCTATGCCGGTGGTATATGTGCCCTCAGGTATGTGATCCGACTTAAGCTCCTCTACAGTCGGGAAATACAGCATCTGCCCATCATACAGCTCTGATGCCAGATTCCAAAAGCTTTTGTCAGCTGTATCCAGCATGCCTCCTGCCATATCAACGAGCTCACAAACTCTCGCGCCCGGCTTTACTCTGTATACACCGGGATTGGCAACCTGACCACAGATATAGACGCACCACTCAGTAGATTCATCAGTGTCATCTGCTGTGTCTTTTGCCTTCTGCTCCTGTTCTCCATCGGATGAAGCTTTCTTCTCCTTGGAATCAGCAGTCTGTCTGTTTACATCACTTGAAACCACAGCAGTCTGCTCCGTTTCAGAAGCAAAATGAACTGTGGCATCATCCTTTTTACAGCCGCAAAGGCCAAACGCTATTGTTAAAATAAACGCACTTAATAATATTATTTTTTTCATATGGTCTCCTTTGATTAATATCATAATCTCAAAGGAGAAATCGATGTCCTCTTTATTTTACAGACTTTTTGACAGTATTACAAGTGTTGTTTCAAGTTTTTCTATCATTTCGTCAACATCACTCTTTTCGATAACAAGAGGAGGCACAAATCTAAGCACATTGCTGCCTGCCGTAATGACTATAAGGCTTGATTTAAAGCCTCTGCTGAGACCTTTCCTACAGGAAGGCTGCACTCCACGCCCTGCATGAGTCCCATACCCCTTCTGGCTGTGAGACAGTCGAATTTTGCAACAAGCTCATCAAGCCTCTTCTCCAGGTAAGGTGCAACCTCCTTTACATGGCTTACTATATCAAGACGCTTAAACTCATCAAACACTGCACTTACTGCGGCTCCTACGAACGGATTGCCGCCGTATGTGGTGCCATGGTCTCCCGGTGCAAGGGATTTGTCTGCCACCCTCTGTGTCATAAGAAATGCACCAACAGGCACACCACAGCCGAGTGCCTTCGCACAGGTCATGATATCAGGCTTCACATCATAGTTCTGCCATGCGAACATTTCGCCACTTCTGCCCATGCCGCACTGTATCTCGTCAAGAATAAGAAGAATATCCTTTTCATCGCAGAGAGCTCTCACTCCCTCGATAAACTCCTTCTTTGCCGGGTAAATACCACCCTCACCCTGAATAGTTTCCATAATAATGGCGCAGGTTTTGTCTGTCACCTGAGCCTTAACGCTCTCTAAATCATTGAAATCTGCAAATTTACGCCCGGCATAAGTGGCTCAAACGGCTCCTGATAATGTGCATTGCCGGTGACAGAAAGCGCTCCGATGCTTCTTCCGTGGAAGGAATGGTTCATGGCAATTATCTCATGACCTGCATGGCCGTCTCTTGTAAAGGCATATTTCTTTGCAGCCTTGATAGCTCCCTCAATAGCCTCTGTACCACTGTTTGTAAAGAAAATACGGTCCATTTTACTTGCATTAAGCACCTTGTCTGCCGCCTCGATGACAGGCGCATTGTAGTAGAGGTTTGATGTATGTAAAAGCTTATCAACCTGTGCCTTTAATGCCTCCTTGTGGTGCTCATTGCTGTATCCAAGTGCACATACGGCTATTCCTGCAGCGAAGTCCAGATATGCATTGCCATCTGTATCATAAAGATGTACTCCCTCGCCGTGATCAAGTACAAGTGAAAATCTGTTGTAGGTGTGAAGAAGCTCCTTTTCTGCCTCATCAATGTATGACTGTTTATCCATATTATTGCTCATTGTTAAATTTCTCCTCCGAATCTCCAAGAATAGCTGTTCCGATTCCTCTGTTTGTGAATATCTCAAGCAGTAAGCAGTGTGCGATACGTCCATCAAGAATATGTACTCTTGAAACTCCGTTATCAATGGCATCTATGCAGTTGTTGAGCTTAGGAAGCATGCCTCCGCCGATAAAGCCATCACCTATAAGCTTCTTTGCATCTGAGACTGTAAGCTCTGAAATAAGTGTATTCTTATCTGAAGGGTCTTTGTATACACCCTCGATATCCGTGAGGAATGCAAGCTTTTCTGCTGAAACTGCTCTGGCGATAGCGCATGCTGCATCATCTGCATTGATATTGTATGTATTGTATTCATCATCAAGACCGATTGGACACACAATTGGAAGAAAATCCTTCTCAAGCAGGTCATAAAGAATTTTTGGATTGACATCAGTGATTTCACCGACAAAGCCTATATCCTCTCCGTTTGAATACTTTTTCTTTACCTTTAAGAGGCCACCGTCCTTGCCACTCACTCCGACAGCCTGCACACCAAGCTCCTCAACGAGTGTAACGAGAGATTTGTTTACCTTATTCAGTACCATCTCGGCAATCTCCATTGTATCGGCATCAGTCTTTCTGAGTCCGTTTACGAATACAGGCTCCATGCCGACCTTTCCTACCCATTTGCTGATTTCCTTGCCTCCGCCGTGTACGATGATAGGCTTGAAGCCGACCAGCTTGAGAAGTGTGACATCCTGGATCACCTGCTTTTTAAGCTGTTCGTCAACCATTGCAGATCCGCCGTACTTTACAACGATAATCTTTCTGTTAAATCTCTGTATATACGGAAGTGCCTCTATGAGCACCTGTGCCTTTTCCATTACCTGTTCCATGTTCTTATCTGCCATTGTACTGCTCCTTATTTGTTAAATCTTGTTATATTTTCTTCGTTAAGTGTGAAATCATAGTAGTTTAAGTCTTCTCTGAATGTCCATCCCTCTTCCTTCCAGAAGTGGTTTCCCAGCTCATTCACCTTGAAGGCTATGATTGACACCTTGTTGATATGCTCTGCCTGAAGTGCTCTCATGCAGGCAACCACCATACTCTTCCCGATGCCGCACTTCCTGTAATGCTCATCCACGCATACATGATACAGGCAGCCTCTTCTGCCATCGTGTCCGCAGAGTATCGCTCCAACTATCTTTCCATCTTCTACCGCTACAACACTCGTAGTCGGATTTCTCTTAAGAAGTCTAAGGACTCCCTCTCTTGAGTCGTCAATAGAACGGATTCCAAAGCCGTGGATGGTCTGCCAGAGGCTGTACACCTCGTCATAATCATCTATCGTCATAACCCTTATTTCATATTTATTCTCATTACTCATTTTATTAAATCATCCTTATATTTTTATATAACTATCAGCATTATAATGCATCTTTCTGATAATTACTTTCCTATTATTAATTATTACGGGAACATAGGAACCATATTGAGTCCCTCTGCCTCATCGAAGCCAAATAACAGATTCATATTCTGAACCGCCTGTCCTGCAGCACCCTTTACCAGATTGTCAAGAGCACCCATCATAATAATTCTGCCGGTCCTCTCATCAATCACAAAGTTTACATCCACATAGTTGCTGCCCTCAACCCACTTTGTCTCAGGGCAGACACCCTTTTTGAGCACTCTGACAAACTTCTCATTTGCATAATACTTATCGTAAACTGCCTTAATCTCATCATATGTAGGAAGTGTTCCATCAGGTTTTTTCTTAAGTGTCGCATACTCTGTAGCAGGATTCCTCTGTTCATCGGAACAAGATGCGGAGTAAAGTTGATAAGAATTTCTTTTCCTGCCGCATATCCAAGCTGTTCCTCTATCTCAGGGGTATGTCTGTGTGAGGCAACGCCATATGCCTTCATGCTCTCATTTACTTCACAAAACAGATTAGGTGTCTTTGCACCACGTCCTGCGCCTGATGTGCCTGACTTTGCATCGACGATAAGTGTATCTGTATCAATAAGTCCCTCCTTCACAAGCGGATAAGCTGTAAGGATGGAGCATGTGGTATAGCAGCCCGGATTTGCAACAAGCCTTGTCTCCTTTGTGACCTTGTCCCTGTTTATCTCACACAGACCATATACAGCCTCATCAATAAACTGCGGCGACTTGTGCTCAATCTTGTACCATTTCTCATATGTGGCTACATCCTTGATACGGAAGTCCGCTGACAGATCGACAATCTTTACCTTACTTAATATATCCTCAGTGAGCACGCCTGCCAAAAAGCCCTGTGGGGTCGCAGTGAAAATCACATCAACAGACTCTGCAAGCTCCTCCATATTATCATCCATGCACTTTGCATCAACTATCTGAAACATATTTCCATAGATATCGGCATAATTCTCATCCACATAGCTTCGTGAGCCATACCATGCAATCTCTACCTCTTTATGATTCATCAAAATTCTCACGAGCTCTGCTCCGGCATATCCGGTGGCTCCAATAATACCAGCCTTTATCATAGTATTTCCTCTTTTCATATTGTATTTCTGCATAACCATATAAAATGGGTCTGACGCATCATACATAATAATATAGTACAGTAATTTCAATCCGTAAAGAGAAAAATTATACAAAATTATGTATAATTATACATGAATAATGTATATTTTTTCACTTGCAATATGTAAAGAACTGGTATATATTTATTCTAAAGTAATTATTCAAGGCTTTTAGACACAAAAGCAGTTAATGGTTACCATCATAAAGAATAAACGAAAAGAGGACACGCACTTATGAAAGACAAAGTTGTATTAGCTTATTCAGGCGGACTTGATACCACTGCTATCATTCCATGGCTTAAAGAGACTTATGACTATGACGTAATCTGCTGCTGCATCAACTGCGGACAGGGAGAGGAGCTTGACGGACTCGATGAGAGAGCTAAATTATCCGGAGCTTCAAAGCTTTACATAGAGGATATCTGTGATGAGTTCAGTGAGGACTACATCGTACCTTGTGTACAGGCCGGCGCAGTTTATGAGCACAAATACCTCCTTGGAACAGCAATGGCAAGACCGGGCATCGCAAAGAAGCTTGTAGAGATTGCAAGAAAAGAAGGCGCTGTAGCCATCTGCCACGGTGCTACAGGTAAAGGAAATGACCAGATCCGTTTCGAGCTCGGTATCAAGGCACTCGCTCCTGATATCAAGGTAATCGCTCCATGGCGTCAGGACAACTGGAAAATGGATTCACGTGAGGCTGAGATCGAGTACTGTAAGGCACACGGAATCGACCTTCCGTTCGGCACAGATTCAAGCTACAGCCGTGACCGTAACCTCTGGCACATCAGCACGAGGGACTTGAGCTTGAAGATCCTTCACAGGAGCCAAACTATGACCATCTGCTCGTATTAAGCGTCACACCTGAGCATGCTCCTGACGAGGGTGAGTATGTTACAATGACATTTGAGAAGGGTGTTCCTACATCTGTCAACGGCAAAAAGATGAAGGTAGCAGACATCATCAGAGAGCTCAACCGTCTCGGCGGCAAGCACGGCATCGGTATCATCGATATCGTTGAGAACCGTGTAGTAGGTATGAAATCACGTGGTGTGTATGAGACTCCTGGTGGAACAATCCTCATGGAGGCACATGACCAGCTCGAGGAGCTCTGCCTTGACCGTGCCACAATGGAGGTCAAGAAAGAAATGGGCAACAAGCTCGCTCAGGTAGTATACGAAGGAAAATGGTTCACACCACTTCGTGAAGCAATCCAGGCTTTCGTAGAGTCAACACAGGAATATGTAACCGGAGAAGTTAAATTCAAATTATATAAAGGCAATATCATCAAGGCCGGCACTACTTCACCATATTCACTCTACAGTGAGTCTCTTGCAAGCTTTACAACAGGAGATTTATATGATCACCATGATGCAGACGGCTTCATCACACTGTTTGGTCTGCCACTCAAGGTGCGTGCAATGAAGCTTCTTGAGCTTGAGAACAAGAAAAGTAATTAATTGTTACAACAAATAAAAGAAAAAGAGATGTGAAATAACAGCAATTATTTCACATCTCTTATTTTTTTAATAATTTCATTCTTTAAATCAAGTGCCTTATCCTTAATGTGTCTAGAAGCACTTTTTGATATAAGCACCCTTGCAATGAGCTTTGAAGCCACATCCCAATGGTCAAGCTTATAATTCATCTGAGCTAAAAGCAAATCAACCGTATCCTGATTCATACCACATATAGGGAAATGCTCAGTCGCAACCGCTCTTGTCATTCCATCAAGAGCCTGCTTATAATAATATTTTTCTGCCTTTTGTGCACTTACAAGCTCTTCACTTTCCGTTGAGATACCATCAGCCGTAAGCTGTTCGATCAAGCCGCGATAAAGCCAGGATATCTTAAGACAAATATATGCCTTTTCACTATGCATAGCCCTTTTAACAATCGCTGAAAAAAGCGCCAGCTTAAATCTATCTATTGCCTCATCATACGAATATAACAAAGGCACCGACTTGCTGCCGGGCTTAAATTTGGCAGCAACCTGCTCCTTAAGCAGCCTTATCTGTGTACTCGATACATGTACAAAGTCTCCATTCATCGCACTATAACCACAATGCGGACACGATGTGACACCATACTTTATTGTATCAATTCCCTTGTAAACCGGTCTGAAATCATCATCAGAGCCAGCAAACCTGATCTTTGATGTCCGTACCGTCAGTGTTTGAAAACTCTGATCACACACCGGACATGTTATATTCTTTGCAAAAACAAAATCCGTTTCATCCTCTGTCTGAACAGCAGCTGCCACCGGAGCATCCCCGGTGGCAGCTGCTTTATCCTCATCAAACAGATCATTTATGTCTTCAGGATTTAAACCGAATTTGTCAATACCTGACTTTAAATCCATATTTTACCTCTATTCTTCTCTTCTGTTTATTTTTAGTCAAAAACTATTTAGCTGTCGGAAGCTTGAATGAGCTCTTTAATGAGACGATTCTGTTAAATACAGGCTGTCCATCCTTTGAGTCCTTGCAATCCGCGCAGAAGAAGCCATTTCTGACAAACTGGAAGCTGTCATAAGCTTGGCACTCATAAGCTCCGGCTCCACTACACAGTTATCAAGCACTGTGAGTGAATTAGGATTAAGATTTAAGCTTCCGTCCTCATTGTACACTCCAAGCTCCTCATTTACGATATTCTCGTAAAGACGTACAGTTACCTGCTTTCCATACTCGGCTGAAACCCAGTGGATAGTTCCCTTGACCTTTCTGCCATCAGGACTGTTGCCACCCTTTGATGCCGGATCATATGTACAGTGAATCTCTGTAATATTGCCGTTTTCGTCCTTCACACAGCTATTGCACTTCACAAAATAAGCATTCATGAAACGCACCTCATTGCCAGGGAACATACGGAAATACTTCTTCGGTGGCTCCTCCATGAAGTCATCTCTCTCCACATAAAGCTCTCTGGTGAAAGGAACTTTTCTCTTTCCAAGCTCAGGATTCTCCACGTTATTGTCCACTTCAAGATACTCAACCTGTCCCTCAGGGTAATTGTCGATAATCACCTTGACCGGATCAAGCACAGCCATCATACGAGGGCGCTTAGCCTTTAAATCCTCTCGGATACAGTACTCAAGCATAGCGTAGTCAACAGAGCTGTTAGCTTTTGATATACCACACAGATCAACAAAATTCTGGATAGACTCTGGTGTGAAGCCCCTGCGTCTGAGCGCTGCTATAGAAACAAGCCTCGGGTCATCCCAGCCATCAACGATACCGTCCTCAACAAGACGCTTGATATATCTCTTTCCTGTTACAACATTAGTCAGATAGAGCTTTGCAAACTCAATCTGCTTTGGCGACTCCTCTGGAGAATTCTTAAATCCACATTCAATAACCACCCAATCATACAGCGGTCTGTGGTCTTCAAACTCAAGAGTACATATAGAATGTGTGATGCCCTCAATAGCATCCTCTATAGGATGAGCAAAATCATACATAGGATATACACACCATTTATCACCTGTATTGTGATGTGTCATATGAGCCACACGGTAAAGAATCGGATCTCTCATATTGATGTTTGAAGAGCTCATGTCAATTCTCGCACGAAGTACCTTTGTGCCATCCTCGAACTCACCGTTTTTCATGCGCTCAAAAAGGTCTAAGTTTTCCTCAACACTTCTCTTTGAGTATGGATCCTCCTTGCCGGCCTCTGTGAGTGTACCTCTATACTCTCTTATCTCATCAGGTGTCAGATCAGATACATATGCCTTTCCCTTCTTTATCAGTCCTACTGCACACTCATACATCTTGTCGAAGTAATTGGATGCAAAAAACTTCCTGTCAGCCCAGTCAGCACCAAGCCACTTAACATCGGCCTCGATAGACTCTACAAACTCCAGACGCTCCTTGGTAGGGTTTGTATCATCAAACCTGAGATTGAACTGTCCGTCATACTTCTTTGCCAGTCCATAGTTTAAAAGAATAGACTTCGCATGGCCGATATGCAAATAACCGTTTGGCTCCGGTGGGAATCTGGTCTTTACAGTCTTGCAATGACCCTCAGCCAAGTCCTTCTCAATAATCTGTTCAATAAAATTTTTCGAAACTGTTGCCTCGTTCTCCATAAATGTTCCTCCGAAAATAATACTGTGTCCATTATAAATTCATCAGTTTACTTTGTCAATGAATTAGAAAAAGTAGTACATGTATATTATACGTGCGTATGTGTAAACAGATGATCCTGACAGTATTCCTTGTTGCCGGTGCACTTCGAGCAGTATCTGAATGTTAATTCAGGATTTGACAATTCCGTTCTGCCGCATATATAGCACTTGTGACGTGAGATGCCACTTCCCGGGCGAGGTTCGGAAAACTGAGCTTAAACTGTGCCTTTCTCCTCTTCTGGTGCATATTCTGTCTGAATGAGAGCCTGTGCTTGCAGCCATAAATGAATACCAACAGATTTATAAGTGCAAGTACGATTTCTGAGCCGTATGCCAATCCAATCTGCCATCCAAAGCTCATATAGGTATACACATCATATGCAAACATCACGAAGTAAACAAGCACCATCCACTTCATCTTTATAGGAAGCACAAAGTAAAGCCTCACCTCTGCCTCCGGCATCAAAAGACCAAGCATCAGATACATAGCTATAAGTATATAGTACATAGTCAGATTGATGGATACATGTGTCACTGCAAATGCAAGCATTCCTACTATATCATACAGCAAAAAGCCTCCGAAAAAGTACACATTCATCCTAAAAGAGCCAAGATATGACTCCATGCTGTCTCCAAGCGTCCACAGACAGAATATAAATAAAAGCTGTAAAAATGATATGCTGCCGCTCGGCACAAAAATCCAGCTTATAAGACGCCATACCTGTCCGTGCAAAATAGCAGAGGCTGAAAACTGCAGATAATAAAGGACAACATCTCCCTTTGTCAAAAGCAGCACACTGCCTATCAGATTCGCAGCGATAAATATTCTAGTGATATTCGGAATCGCTTTACTTCCATATTTTTGTTCTAGTTTGTTAAGCCAGTTCATACATTTTAGCAGACATGGTTTTGATGCAATAAAACCACGTATCTGCATCCTCCTGTCATATTATTGCTGCCTTTTACACTATAGTGCAAAGGGCGGCGGTTATTACAAAATTTATTATGATAGTTAAATCATACTTTGTCAACGAGACTGCGAATTATTCACAAATTCTTTATAATTATAGTCATTGTAATTTGTCGATATCTGTCGTATAATAATCTCTGTTTTGATAATAGAACAATTATATATTTTAATAAGAAGAAAGATATATAAAAACATATAAGTAATACATTATGGAGGAACCACTATGGAAAATAACAGCTTACATAAGTTGGGCATTGATATCGGCTCAACAACCGTCAAGATTGCACTTCTTGATGCCGATGACAATATCCTCTTTTCCGATTATGAGCGTCATTTTGCAAATATACAGGAGACACTTGAGTCCCTTATCAGAAAGGCCTACGACAAGACAGGTGACCTTTCAGTTTGTCCTATGATAACAGGCTCCGGCGGACTCACTCTTGCAAAGCACCTTGAGGTGCCATTCGTACAGGAGGTTATAGCTGTATCTACCGCACTCACACACTATGCTCCACAGACCGATGTGGCAATAGAGCTAGGTGCGAGGATGCCAAAATCATATACTTCGAGGGCGGCAACGTGGAACAGCGTATGAACGGCATATGTGCCGGCGGTACAGGCTCATTTATCGACCAGATGGCTTCTCTCATCCAGACAGACGCTACAGGACTAAATGAATACGCAAAAAGCTACAAGGCCATCTACCTATCGCAGCCCGCTGTGGAGTATTTGCCAAAACAGATATCCAGCCTCTCATCAATGAAGGAGCCACACGCGAGGATTTATCCGCTTCAATCTTTCAGGCCGTGGTAAACCAGACCATCAGTGGCCTCGCCTGCGGTAAGCCAATCAAGGGACATGTTGCTTTCCTTGGCGGTCCTCTGCACTTTTTGTCTGAACTTAAATCAGCATTTATCAGAACCTTAAATCTCGATGACGAGCACACTATCGTTCCTGAGAACTCTCATCTGTTTGCAGCAATAGGCTCTGCATTAAACTATAAAGACAACTCTGTCACCACACTCTCATCCTTAATCGACCGCCTCTCAAACGGCATAAAGATGGAATTTGAGGTGGCACGTATGGAGCCTCTTTTTAAGGATCAGGCTGATTACGATGAATTTACAACGCGTCACGGCAACAATCACGTAAAGACCGGTGACCTTTCTACATACAAGGGCAACTGCTATCTCGGAATAGATGCAGGCTCAACCACCACCAAAATCGCTCTCGTAAGCGAGGACGGAGACCTTTTATACTCATTCTACAGCAACAACAACGGAAGCCCTCTCGCTACAGCCATCCGTTCTATCCAGGAGATTTACGCAAAGCTTCCTGAGGATGCACACATCGTACACTCCTGCTCTACAGGCTACGGAGAGGCTTTATTAAAGGCAGCTTTAAAATTGGACGACGGCGAAGTTGAGACTGTAGCCCACTACTACGCAGCAGCATTCTTCGACCCAAAGGTAGACTGTATCCTCGATATCGGTGGACAGGACATGAAGTGCATCAAGATAAAGAACCAGACAGTCGACTCAGTACAGCTCAACGAGGCCTGCTCTTCGGGCTGCGGCTCATTTATTGAGACCTTCGCAAAGTCCTTAAACTACTCAGTACAGGATTTTGCAAAGGAAGCCCTTTTTGCAAAGAACCCTATCGACCTCGGAACCAGATGTACGGTTTTCATGAACTCAAAGGTAAAGCAGGCCCAGAAGGAGGGCGCATCTGTCGCAGATATATCAGCAGGACTTGCTACTCAGTAATAAAGAATGCACTTTTCAAGGTTATCAAGCTTTCTGATGCAAGCGACCTCGGTGAAAATATCGTAGTCCAGGGCGGTACATTCTACAATGATGCCGTTCTTAGAAGCTTTGAAAAAATAGCAGGTGTACATGCCACAAGGCCTGATATCGCAGGTATCATGGGTGCCTTTGGTGCCGCACTCATCGCACGCGAGCGCCATGAGGCTGATTACAAGACAACAATGCTCACAATCGACCAGATAAACGAGCTCACCTACACCACAAAGCTCGCACGCTGTCAGGGCTGTACAAACCACTGTCTTCTGACTATAAACAAATTCTCCGACAACAGACAGTACATCACCGGAAACCGCTGTGAAAAGGGTCTGGGCAAGGAGAAGAACAAGGATAACATCCCAAATCTTTTTGAATACAAGAACAAGCGTATATTTGACTATGAGCCACTTGACCCAAAGGATGCTCCACACGGTACAGTCGGCATCCCAAGAGCATTGAATATGTACGAGAACTATCCGTTCTGGGCTACATTTTTCAAACGTCTCGGCTTTTCTGTAGTGCTGTCACCACAGTCTACCAGAAAGATTTATGAGATGGGTATCGACTCCATCCCAAGTGAGTCAGAGTGCTACCCTGCAAAGCTCACACATGGTCATATAAGCTGGCTCATAAAACAAAATGTAGATTTCATTTTCTACCCGGCAGTGCCATATGAGCGCAAGGAGTTTCCTGATGCAAACAATCACTACAACTGCCCTATTGTCACATCATACTCTGAGAATATCAAAAACAACGTGGACGAGATTACATCAGGCGAGGTTAAATTCATAAATCCGTTTATGTCATTTGAGAGTGAGGAAACTATCTCACAGCAGCTCGTAGCCACCTTCTCAAAGGGTGATTTCAACCTGCCTGAGTCACAGATTCGTGATGCGGTAGCCGCAGGCTGGAAGGAGCTTGCCATGACAAGGCTTGAGATACAGCGAAAGGGCGAGGAAGTGCTCGACTACATGGAAGACACCGGACGACGCGGAATCGTGCTCGCAGGCCGTCCGTACCATGTGGACCCGGAAATCAACCACGGTATCCCTGAGCTCATCACAAGCTATGGCATCTGTGTGCTGACAGAGGACTCAGTATCCCATCTGGGCGAGCTTGAGAGACCTCTCATCGTCATGGATCAGTGGATGTACCACACCAGACTGTACTCAGCAGCCAACTTTGTAAAGACCCGTGATGACCTTGACTTAATCCAGCTCAACTCGTTTGGCTGCGGTCTCGATGCTGTCACAACCGACTGCGTAAACGATATACTGACAGGCTCCGGCAAGATATACACCTGCCTGAAGATTGACGAGGTAAACAACCTGGGCGCAGCAAGAATCCGTATCCGCTCGCTCCTTGCCGCCATAAGAGTCAAGGAAACCAAGCATGAAAAGCGTGACTTAAAACCGTCTAACTACGAGCGTATTGTATTCACCGAGCAGATGAAAAAGGACAACTACACCATCATCTGCCCTCAGATGTCACCTATACACTTTGACCTTCTCGTGCCAGCCTTTAAGGCAGCCGGCTACAATATGGTCATACCGGATATCCCTGCAAGGGAATGTGTGGACGTGGGACTTAAGTTCGTAAACAACGATGCCTGCTACCCTTCACTCATTGTCGTAGGACAGATTATGGCAGCCGTCAAATCAGGCAACTATGATATGACACACACAGCCATCCTCATCTCACAGACAGGTGGCGGATGCCGTGCGACAAACTACATCGGATTTATCCGAAGAGCCCTCGAAAAGGCCGGATATCCTGATGTGCCTGTTATCTCAATCAACATGGTGGGTCTCGAGAAAAACCCGGGCTTTAAGTTTACTCCAAGCCTCATCCAGCACGGACTGTATGCACTTGAGTTTGGCGATATCTTTATGCGCTGTCTCTACAGGGTACGCCCTTATGAGAAAGAGCCGGGAAGTGCCAATGCGCTCCATGAGAAATGGAAAAAGAGAGTCATCGAATTTGTCGGCAACACAAAGATGCTCTCTCACAAGAAATATAAGAAGATGTGCCGCGAAATCATAAGAGATTTCGACAATCTGCCTATGACAGATGAGGTTAAGCCGCGTGTCGGCGTGGTCGGTGAGATTCTCGTCAAGTTCCTTCCAGCGGCAAACAACTATGTGGTTGACCTGCTCGAAGCTGAGGGTGCAGAAGCTGTAGTGCCTGATCTGACTGATTTCTTACTCTACTGCTGCTACAACACGAATTTCAAGGCTGACTATCTCGGTGCTTCTAAGAAAGCTAAGTTTATGAACAACCGACTTATAGCCTTCTTCGAGTGGCTCAGAAAGGATGCAAGGGATGAGCTGGCTAAGAGCAAGCACTTTGAGCCAACTGCTCACGTGCAGGATCTCGCAGAGTATGCTTCTCCTATCGTTTCTTGCGGTAATCAGACCGGTGAGGGCTGGTTTTTGACAGGTGAGATGCTTGAGCTCATCAATGAGGGCGTCACAAACATCATCTGTGCGCAGCCATTTGCCTGCTTACCGAACCATATTGTGGGTAAGGGAGTTATAAAGAGAATCAGACATGATCATCCGGATGCCAATATCGTGGCTATTGATTATGATCCGGGTGCTTCTGAGGTGAACCAGCTGAACCGTATTAAGCTGATGCTTTCTACGGCACAGAAGAAGCTTAAGAAGTAAGAGAATTGCACTGTTGTTGCTAGTGGGACGAACCCGGCGCAGCCGGGTTCTGTCTTTGATAACTTTCTACTTTTATATGTGCATATGTTGCTCGTTGCACTCGCTTATATGCTTGCTAGCTAGGACAGATGCTTCAATATCTCATCATATTGGTTATACATCTTCTGCACTTCATTTTCCAGTGTATAGTAGTGCATGATATATGGCACCAACAGCACTAAGAATAACAGTGTAAGTACAAGAAGCATCGGGTTGCTTATCATGATGGATGCGATTATTGACATCATAGTGAGTATGGCAAAGGTTACTGTCACTATGAGGTGCACGAGGCGCTCATGCTGGAAGAAGGCTATTTGTGTCAGGTGTTCCTGCAGTATTTTCTTCCACTCTTCTTTTGATATCTTATCAGGATTGGCAAGCAGATTGTCAATCTTAAGTCTATAATTAATTATTCGTTTTTTCATTTTATTTTCCACCTTTCCTAATACGTACTTTTTTTATTTTAATACAATGATAATTGAATCTAAAAATCCGCTATACCAACCTCTGGCATAGCGGATTAAAAAATAAAATGCAATTAAAGATATCACCTGTTATGTGATTATAACTGGTTCAAGACATTTGATGTTTGCAGATAAACACCAGCAATAGCATTGATAACTGCAAGTACGATGGTAATAATTGACATAACAATACCAGCGGTTGCCATGCCCTTTCCACCATTTTTCCTGCCTACGATACCGAGGATAAGTCCTACAATACCAATAGGTCCGCCAAGGATTGGAATACACCAGAATACCAGACCGATAATACCAAGCACCATAGATGCAATTGACATTCCCTTCTTTTCCTCCATCGGCGGCATAGGCGGTATATTTGGATTGCCCTGCTGATTCGCCTGATCATACATATTGAAGTTGTCGCTCATAACTATTCTCCTACCTTTCTTTTGTTTAAATGATATAATAACTGTCACTGTAATTTGTAACCATGGAATATCGTAACATACTTTGACTATGAAAGCAATACATTTTTCATTACCGGATGCAACATCCCAGATAGTTACTGTTCACACCTAACAGTGTGACCAGCAACGATTACAGCCAATTTAAAATTTCTCTCCAACCACCCTGCACCGCTTCCTGCAAAAAGCAATGCCATAGGCTAAAATATCACACCGGCCCTCATCCCGCAGAGCCTCATCATAGCGCTTATTCTTAATCTGAGCCATAGCAGCCTCGCACGCTGCGTCAAGCTCCTTCATCTCCTTAGCATACTTCACCTCTATAACAATTCCAGCATCCGGATCCTCCGGCTCAATCAAAATATCACTAAAGCCATCTCCCGACTCACGATTCGACTTAATCAGCCAGTCCGGATTGCTGCCACGCAGTAGACCGAGAAGTAAGCCGTGATAAAAATTCTCCTTCATAGCATCAGGCGCCTTGGTATCGAGTATGCTAATCATGCGGCTCATCACGATGTTGAGCTGCCTAGCAATCTGTTTCTCATCTTTATCCAGAATTGCCCTTGATAAAAGCTTCATAGTATCATCATCATTTGCAACAACAGCCTTGAACCACTCCTGAATCTGGAGAATAAACACCTCACGCACCTCTTTATTAGGAATCACAAGCTTATAGGCATAGCTCTCACTGTCAGGCACCTTGACCTCTCCGATTTTGGTGAGATAGCCTGTGGTAAAAAGCACACTCCACAAATTGTCTATGGTATTGTCAATCTCATCATAGGTCAGATCAAGGCGAAGCTGCTTCTCCACAAATCCACCTGCACGAGCTTTTCTATCTCATCTCTCGTAGTCTGATCAGCCTTGTCCACAAAGCGCTTCACCATATCGTTGCCACTGCTGTTAATCCAGAACGCGCTAGGTCTGGCTGACGGATCTGAAACAAGCTTCTTAGCAAAATTAATCACATCCCATGGACAATAAATATCCGCATTGCCAAAATGATAGCCATCATACCATTCCTTTGCATCAGGATATCTCTCGCTCCTGTCATAGTCTGAAAGAAGCTTCATAACCTCATCATCAGTGAAGCCAAACTGCTCATCATGGTCGATATCCACAATAGAATTGATTTCAAAGTTATTAAGCCCTGTAAAAATGCTCTCCTTTGACACACGAAGGCAGCCTGTGAGCACAGCAAACTGTAAAAACTCATTGGTCTTGAGCGCCTGCCCGAAAAGTCCCCTGATAAGAGAAACCATCTCCTTGTAGTAGCCATTCTGAAAAGCCTTGTCGAGTGGAACATCATACTCATCTATGAGAATAACTACCTTCTGACCATAGTGCTTATACAATAGCTGTGAAAGCATTCGTATACTGTCCTCAATATTGTCATCCTGCCCATGAAGCATCTTTGTAAACAGTGTTCTGTCCTCATCAGTCAACACATCACTTGTTTTCAAATAATAGTGTCTATTTATTTCACGTTCTATAACAACACATAACATTCTCTTTGCTGACGAAAACTCTAATCCCTCCACATCCTTGAGTGAGAAAAAAATAACCGGGTACTTACCCATATACTCATCACAAAGCTCTTTATTGCCGGAAATATATAAGCCATCAAACAAAGTCTTATCTGTGCCTATCTCAAAGAAGCTTTTTAGCATGCTCATATTGAGAGTCTTTCCAAAACGCCGAGGGCGGGTAAAAAGAGTCACCTTCCCCCATCCCTGTAAGAGCTGCTCTATAAGCCTTGTCTTGTCAATATAATAGAAACCCAGTTTACGAATTTCCTCAAAATTTTCAATTCCAACAGGTAACTTCAAAGTACTTGCCATAAAAGCCTCCAAAAAAATAATCCGCTATACTTAATACTAGTATAGCGGATTGCCAGGTAAAATACAATTTAAATCATTGCATTGTCTGCACAATTATATTCTTTGTTTTATCCATATTATTATCCCCATAATTCTTCTCCCGGCATTTGTTGGAAACAGTATTCAACAAACGCCAGCATATTCGTTTCTTTAATACCATCGATTTTCTTGGCAAATATTCTTACCTGATTTACCGTATCAATACTTAAAGGTTTGGTATTAATCGGAAAAATCTTTGTATAATATGAACCTTTTTGTGCATCAGGAATCCTTTTAACCATTATTCCAGATTTATCATTACGTCCTCCAAATTTGTATCATTATATAAAGGAACAATATAATCTTTTAAAGGATGACCATCAAACAGTTCTTTGGAAATATATTTCGATCTTGTAATCTCATCACAATCATCTGTATCCATTATAATAAAAAGTTTAAAATTAATTAGGCGTTTTGTTTTTCTATCATATTCCACAGAAAACTCATCTGCAAATGCTTTAAGTGTCCTAAATTGCTTTTTCATAAGATATTCTGGTAATCCATTTATTTGAATACTACCACGCCCTTTATCTTTCGCAATAATTTTCACCGGTAAATGTAAATTCGTGTAAATATACTTTACTAACGCAAACTCCGATTTTCCATGAACAATAACTGCACATCTCGTATAATTCAATGTATCATGAGACACTTTTAATCGCCTCCTTCTACATTTGACGAATCATCCAGCTCCTGTAATATTGTATCGTAATCCAATATATCTACAATTGGCACCCCACCAAACAGGCCTTTTAAATACATAATTCTAGGATTATTTGTTCCCTGAATTCTTGGATACTTATCTAAGCACTTCACCTCTTTATTTCCATGATAATCAACATTAATCAAATATACCGATTTAATATCAATACTCTCCAACATATACGTATTGTGTGTTGTAATAATAAGCTGTCCTGTTATATCGTCTATCATTGATTCCAATACATTCTTCAAAAGTAGATCATGTATTCCATCATCTATTTCATCATAAACAACTGTTACTCCACAAAACGCTCCCAATAGAGAACGGATAATATCAATAATATGCTGCGTTCCGGCTGATTCATTATCAAAAGAAAGTGTCCTGATTTTTCCACCAATCATCTTCCTAACATACAATTTATACAGAATTACATCATTATCTATTTTCCTGTCATAATATACGTCTTTAATATCAGAATATGCCTGCGTAAAAAATCGCGAATAATTCTTTCAGACCGATCCAATAAATCTTCCTTATTTTTCTTAATTTTTCCTTCTCTCAAGTCTCTTAACACATTTGCAGGTTTATAAGAATTTACTTCACTACCAGAAGATGATGATTTCTTACAATGAATTGTAGTATCCTTTAGCATATCAATTATATCAAATACATAGTCTAAATAGCTTTCTTTAATATACTCCTCATTCTTCTCCTCTCTTTCCTTATTCAAGATACTCAATAAGGTATGTTTACCCCAATATTTGCTGATTTCATCCCTAAGTTCAAGCTCAATCTTCTTACTCTTGAATAGTTTGTTTGAAAAATCTATTTTCGGATTTTCATTTGTATAATCTATCTCATACAAAACGCCTCTCTGTTTTCCTGTAAAATAATAAAGCTTTTCATATAAAAACCGCTCTTTAAAAGACATAATATAATACCCCTCATGCCCATTAGTCCGGAATCCATATTCAACTTCGGTTGCCTCATCACATTCAATCATTCTGCAGCTTTCAATGTATTTTTGTATGTTAGAGCTTTTAACAAGCATCTCCACTAACTCTTGTGGAATATCTTTCTCTTTTGCAAATTCAGCTATCCTACCAGTTTCGCCTATCATATAAAAAGATTCAATAGACTTCCTTAGCAAATCAATGCAGGTAACAAAATTAGACTTTCCACTACCATTTTCACCATAAATGGAAATGAATTTCTTCGCACCCTTTCTTCCATTCCTAAAATCAAACAACACATCCTTGAATGACATAAAATTCTTCATCTTGACATAAGTAATCATTTCCTGCACCTCCAAAGTCATAGTAACACCTTTCTGCGATATAGTCAACACACTTCTTAATATTTGTTGTTTTTTATATCAGTATATTCAATGTTTCCGCTTTTATTCTCTATAACTTGTCTTTTATGCAGTAAACCCTCAGTTTACACATTATGTATAAACTGAGGGCTTACTCAACGAAATTCTTTTATCTTAGCTATAATTCTATCATCCAACATCATTTAATTTGAAAGTAATCCTGCCACAACACATGTATACAATGGCAACGAGCAGTTGCCGGACAAAAATCAGAACAGAATTTGGACAAGGTAAGGAATCATATACACTTTACACTAGAAAAAATTTATACCACTATATATTGAAGATTTTGAACAAATTCATTAAGCCTTATGTTATCAAAGCAATTTCCTTCATATACATGATTACACATCTCATCTATTTGGTCCGCAACTTCTTCATCCAAATGAAGATGAATTTCTTTTTTCATTATTGCAATTTTTTCCGCAACTTTCTTTAATTCACATATGCAATATTCTCTATCTTCTTCTGTACACAACAGTTCACGAAGCTTGGAATACACCCATAATTCTTCTGCTATATCCCCTAGATAGTGAACATATGGATTATCCGTCTGACGTTTGATTTTCCAATCTCCACTAAAACATTCAAGCATATTTTCAGTTACGTCTATCGGATATGGTGTCAAGAGTGAAGTATCTGTAATCTCCTCACCAGAAACAAGTGCTTCTTGTATCGCCTTAAAAAATCGTTTTGGAAACTTAATCGCATGTTGAAGAATGGCTCCATTTTCATCACATTGCAAAACCAACATGTAATCAAATGACGTCTCAGCAAATGCTATCGTTCTTAACACAAAATCCTGCATAACCTCTTCACTTGTCATATCAAATGACCTAAGAATTATCGGATAATGTTTAAATACCGCCTCTTCATAGGCTTGATCAGGAAAAACAGCGTCATACTCCTGCTGCATTGCATCCAATGCGACATTCACATCTTCAATTTCTTTTGTGCAGACATCCCTATACCAATTTCTTATTTGATACTTGTCAAATAACGGAGAAGCGTCATGCTGCAAAAAGTACTGACAACACATATAAATTTCCAATATTTTTTGAGACTCCTGCCTGCATAGATTTGTATGTTTCGAAGCCATCTCTTCGTCTAACTCCATACCATCAAAAACTTATGCATCTTTGGCAGTCCTGCCTTAGCTTGTTTCAAATTATACAAAGCCAATCTAACATCATTTTCATCTCTTTGAATCAAACCGGCAACCTGTCTCAGAAAATTCTGCATGCTATTAAAATAAGCTTGTTTAACTTCTAAAAACTTTTTCGGCACCTCTACTTCTTCTTCGAATGGTCGATGTTCTTTTGGATATGATAACGTACTGCACAACATCCTATCCATCTTTTTTCTTGTTTTGTCAAATTCAGTTCCGGTACTGCCGGTCCTCTTTCCCGCCAAAGCTTTATACATGTATACCCCTATTTTATCCAGGCACTCATACATACATTTTCGAACCTGAAACCAATATTCAATCCATTCCGAAACTGAATCAAATTCATAATTACTCTGAATTGTTTTTATCCATAAAGACGTAAATTCTTTATGAAAAGCAATTACCAAATTTCTTCGCGGCATTTCTTTATGTGCATCATCCGGCACCCTATATAGCTGTAGCATGTCGTATTTCGGCATAATTGCGTCCGAGCAATAGGTCTCATAAATCGGCAATGTCCTGCAAATATAATTTAATCGTGAAACACTTTCCTGATTTCCATTCTGCAATTCACTTGCTCTCAATACATATTCAACGTGAATAGCCGTCTCGGTTTCATCTACATATAATTTATGTGAAAACGTAGTTCGCTTAAGATAGCTCAAAATCATTTCAAGATTTTCGGATACAAATAAGCTATATATATCCCTGTCTCCGCAATAAGCTGTATACATTAATAAAGAAATTGTATCTATCGAATATTTCTCTATACGTGTCCACAAATCTGTCAGATTGATATTCGAAGCCAAATTCATAGAAGCATCCATATTATACAGCCAATCTGCTATCATTGCATATGCGTCCAGGTCGGACACATTTTTCGTATTCACGTCCTTTAACCGCTTAAACAATCGCATACTTAAAATATATATATCTGTTTGCGTCATATCAATTGCAGGAATACTATCTTTCAGATTTAACAAATATTGGATATTCTCATTTTTCGGCATTATTTCTCTCATTTGTTCCAAAGTCTGGACTGACTCATCTATTTCCCGAAACTGAGCAAATGGACACACTTCTGTGGCAATTACAAATAAACCACCTTGATTATTCGCTTCATTGAATAATTCTTCATTATTTCTAAAATACTGCATAACACAGCCTGAAAAAGTTCCCCTGATTGCTGACACAAAACATTTTAAATCTTCAAGGTTCCACCATTCATTAACCACATCCGAATAAAAACTTTCCTTATCAAACGCAAATTCAGGATAATGAGAAAAAAGTACAGAAAAGTCCTGTAAATCGGCCAGTTTTGTAATGTTGTAAGCCGTTTCCTCCAATGGATAATACTCATGTAAATATTCTACAATATGCCGTGAGCGAACCGGATGTAATCCTTCAATATAATCCCCATCTCGCTTATATGAACCAAAAATTCATCTGCCATACTTTTTAAGATTTGTCCAATATCATAAACCGTTCTCGGAGCTAAACTTCGCAACAGCTTTTTTGTCGATAATCTAATACCGCATACATCCGCAAAACAAACCTGTCTTAATAATTCGAACTTAATGCTTCCGGTCTCATTTCTTCCTATTTCATACATTTGTGATGAAATACGTTCGGCAATCATTTCACCATGTGTTAACAGATACACATATTCTATCAGCAGTTTCTTATCCGCTATCTGGTTCCAGGCATGTTTCCAATCCTTTATCTTTGGATGTATATATCCTGCCTGCTGCAAGGTGTTAAAAATAGCAGCCGCTTCTTCTTTAGAAAGCATTGGCTTTATGATATTCATGGAATGTATATTACTTAAATCACCTGCATAATTATACCAGTCGTTTTCTCGTGAAGTAATAAGAATTTTATAATTATATTTCACATCAGATTGCATTAACTGAACCAATTGATTCCACTCACTCAAATGCGCATCTAGATTATCTATTAAAATCAATGGTTTTTCACCCAGTCTGATCCTGGCATGAAAATATTCCACAATATGTCTCAGCGTTCCTCTATCACTGCAATTAATAAGCTGATACGGTGTGTATTCCTTTTGCATGCCATATTGTGTTTTCAATGCTAAGGTTGTTTTTCCCTGGCCGCTTGACGACTTTATAACCGTCACCATATAATTGTTTACTGATGTTCGTATATCCTTTTCAAGTTAAAACTCGTGATACAGGCAGCCCCTTCACAATATCCATCGGTGTCGCTTTTTTACCTTCATAATAACTGGATTCTTGATCAGTTAATTCATCAAAATTTACTTTTTCTATCCAGCCATGAGCCGGATTTTCTTCTCCCTTACTTATATCGAATTTAACCAGTTCAATTTGATGTTTTAAATCATTTAATGATACGGCACTTCTTGTCTCCATCTTCTCAAAACAAAACATTTGATGCTATTGGCAAACAGTTCGATATTGTCTGTTGTAATATCATAATTTTCAATCAGGGCCATCTCAACACGTTCTGCCAATACTGCTTTTCTTATGTTTTCATACGATACCTTCGAAATGAAATCATCAAAATCAAGCTGATTCCAATTCCACTGAGGATTTTCATTTTTTATCTCATCAACTGTGGCTTTCCAATATTGTAATTCGTCTGAATCCAATATATTATTCACTAGCTTACTCAGATGCCCTTTTGCAACTGAAAAATCATACACTAATTTGAATGCTCTATTTTTATCAAGTAAATAGGCTTCTAAAAAATTCTTCAACACACTTTTCATAAAAGAAGCATCCTGCTTATTCTCAGAATATTTCAATTGAATATGCATTGTCTTCTGTTCATCACTCGTACTCACAATTTTGTCAATATCTTCAATACCTTCCAAATTAAAGACTGTATTCTCATCTTTACATGACAGCATCAAATAGCATGAATACAAGAACTGGTAAGAATATCCCCTCAATGCAATCTGACCGCCATTTCTTGACTCCTGTAATTCCTCAATACTCGCTTTGGGCTTCGGAATTGTCTTGGTTTTATCTATACTTTTTCTCTGTATTTTTTTCTTCTTCGGCATTCCGGCACCTCCTATAACATTTTCCACACCAATTCTACCTTGTCTTCAGTATATCATTTTACATTTTCGCTGTATAGATGTCGCTTATCTTCTTTTATCCACCCAAAAATGAATTTCTAAATTCCACCGCCCAATGGGTGATGGAATTTACTCTCGCACAGTAGATATTTACTCTTTCATACAATCATGTTATGGTTATGACTCCTTCTGACAGCAGTAGAAGGAGAATCATTATGAGTAAATATATACCAGGAAACCAGAAACACCTTACTTTAAATGATCGGATCTATATTGAAAATGAACTGGCAAAAGGGACTCCATTTAAAGACATTGCAGCATTTTTATGTAAAGATCCAACAACTATATCTAAAGAAGTCCGTGCTCATCGGCTTTCAGATTGGTATCACAAAGGTACTTTTTATAACGCAAAGAACTTTTGCATTCATCGTTACCATTGTCAAAAGACCAATGCCTGTGGAAAAATCCTTCTCTGTGACATTAAATGTACCTCATGTCCTACATGTAATCAGACCTGCAAGGACTTTGAAAAAGAACGATGTAAACGATTGGACAAAGCGCCATATGTTTGCAATGGCTGCACGAAAAAGATAAATCACTGCACGATTGCACATAAATACTATTACAACGGCCGTGCTGCTGACAGAAAATATCGTGAACTGCTGATATCTTCTCGTTCTGGAATAAATATGACAAGCACCAGCTCCATCAGAGTAAGCGCAAAATAATTCGACGGATTGCAACACGTTAATTATCAACTCATAATAAGTATCAGGAAATGCTAGTGTTTTACTATACTTATGTTTGCTAGATGCTAGCATTTTACTCTAATTATTATGAGGGGACAAACTATGAGAGCACCAAGAGTACCAGTCGAAGAACAATACCGCCTGATTATGGAATGTCGCAAAAGCGGACTGTCTGATTATCAGTGGTGTTTAAACAATGACATTAATCCAGGCACATTTTACAACTGGGTTAAGCGTCTCCGCAAGAATGGCTGCGGAGATATTCCTGAGAAAAATCAGCTGTCAACTTATGAACAGTCTCATCAGGAAGTCGTAAAAATTGAGATGAATTCCATTTCGGTTCCCACTGACATGAATAAAAATACTGATACAGCTGCAATGGAGTTAATGATTGGAAACATGAATCTGCGTATTTCAAACGAAACGGATCCACTGCTTCTTGCCAAAACAATCCAGATACTTACGGAGCTTTCATGCTAGGCGATATCACAGCTGCCGGCGAGCTTTATATTGTGACTGGGTACACCGATATGAGAAAGTCGATCGACGGACTGTGTGCAATCGTTGAAGACCAGCTTCACATGGATCCAAGACGCAGTGCTCTTTACCTGTTCTGTGGAAAACGCTGTGACAGGGTAAAGGCACTTCTATGGGAAAATGATGGCTTTGTACTCCTGTATAAACGCATGGAAGTAAAAGGCAGGTTCCGCTGGCCACGTTCAAGTCAGGAAGTGCGTCAGCTTACATGGCAGCAATTCGACTGGCTTATGTCAGGTCTTGAAATCGAACAGCCCAAAGCATTTAAAACGCCGTGAAGCCTTGAAAACACTGGCATTTCTGCTTCTTTTTTAATGCTCTTTGTGGTATAATAAGAGTATCGAAAAAGGAGCAGAAAATCACATGGCAGTAAGTGCAAAAGACTCAAAACTTCTTGAGCAGAAGGATCTTATCAGCCAACTGAATACAACCATTGCAGCCCAGACGGAACTGATCCAGTCATTAAAGAAGGATCACGAAGCTGACCGTGAGCAGATACAGAATCTTCTGGCACAGATTGATTACCTTACAAAGAAACTGTTCGGCACATCAAGCGAAAAGATGAAAGATGTGGAAGGTCAGCTGAATCTGTTTGATGAAGCTGAGCAGGAAGCTGATGTTGATCTTAAGGCACCTGCTATTAAGGTTCCCGAGCATACACGTAAGAAAAAACGTACTCTTGAGGAACTTTTTAAAGGCGTTCCATCTCGTGATGAGATTATTTCACTTCCTGAAAATGAGCGAGTCTGTGATGAGTGTGGTGCTGCCCTTGAACCTATAGGCAAAGAGTTTGTACGGCATGAATTCCGTTTTACCCATGCAAAAGGTGAAGTGGTAAACATTTACCGTGAGACATACAAATGTCCTGAATGCTCTACAGCAGATGCAATGGAAGAAAATATAAAGTTTGTAAAGGCTGCTGTCCCGGAGGCACTTATTCCAAACAGCTATGCTTCAGGATCAGCTGTTGCCTGGGTAATGTATCAGAAGTTCGCAAATGCAATGCCACTGTACCGTCAGGAACAGGACTGGCATCAGCTTGGAGTAGATTTTACCAGGGCAACACTTGCCAACTGGATTATATATTGTGCGGATAATTATTTCAAACCGATGTATGATTATCTTCACAGACAGCTCCTTCAAAGGAAATACCTCATGGCAGATGAGACACGGATACAGGTACTGAAGGAGCCGGAAAGAAATCCCGAAACAGATTCTTTCATGTGGCTGTTCCGCTCTGGTGAAGATGGACTGCCCCCTATCGTCCTTTACCACTACACGGAAACAAGGGCAAGATACAATGCAGTTGATTTCTTGATGGTTTTTCGGACGGATACCTGGAAACGGATGGTTATCAGGGCTATAATAATCTCCCTGGCATCAGGCGCTGCTCCTGCTGGGCGCATGCAAGAAGATACTTCATTGATGCGGTTCCAAAAGGAAAGCAGTATGATTACAGCAATCCGGCAGTACAGGGAGTCCAGTTCTGTTCAAAGCTTTTTGAGTATGAGCGCAGATCACAAAACAAGAAGCACACATTTGAGCAGAGAAAAGCCTATCGTCTTGAAAAAGAAAAACCGATACTCGATGCGTTTTGGAACTGGCTTGACGAGCAGAAGCCACGTAAGGGAAGCCGTTTCGAGACAGCGGTGAAGTATGCCCAAAACCGGAAAGACACGTTGATGACATATCTTGAGGATGGCCACTGTAGTTTTTCCAATAATTTAAGTGAAAATGCCATACGTCCATTTACAGTTGGCAGGAAAAACTGGCTGTTCAGCGCAACTCCAAAAGGTGCCACTGCCAGTGCACTGGTCTACACAATGGTTGAGATGGCAAAAGCCAATGAGCTTAACATTTATAAATACCTGAAATATCTTTTGGAGCATCGTCCAAGTGAAGCCATGTCAGATGAACAGCTTGAGACTTTGACTCCGTGGAGCGAAGAAGTTCAAAATGTTTGCAAAAATTAAAATGTAGTAAAACGCTTGCATCTAGCAAAGATGATGCAAGCGTTAATTAAAATCTAGCGTTGGAATATTGAGCGCTTACTATTTAAATGCATCCTGAAGCTTACATGAGCCCGATACATTTGCCTGATTTTGTTTTAGGTACATAAACAAGGCATCCACAAGCGGTTTGATTATTGCCTGTCGTTGCTCAAGTCGTTCATTGGAAGTCAGATCCTTTAGCTTACCTTCTTCCCGGTAGATTGCCTGAATCTGCTTCATGGCAATGTATGATACGGTTCCTTTTTGGGATCCCTTTGGAATCACTTGTAGAGCCTGCTCGAATCGGCGTCTCATGTGAACCCAGCAGCCCGCAATGGTTAGGTCTTCTTTCTCTTTTTCAAGAGTGTGATAGACCTGATATCCATCGGTCACACAGATTCCACTGAAATCCTTTAGGAATTCTCTAGGATGTGAGGCATTTCTGGTGAGCTGATAATCATATAGGATTATCTGTTGTTCAGGATTCATATACCCTGAACGGTAGACCCACATATAGCTCTTGCTACCTGCAGCTCGGCCATCCTTGTTTACGAGAACCGGAGTTTCGTCGGCCTGGATTACATGATAGTCATAGATTAGCTTATGCAGATAATCATACATAACTGATATGTAGGTCTCACCAAGACGGATCATCCAGTTGGCCATGTTTTGGCGGGTGATTGCCAGACCATAGCGTTCAAACTCTTTTTCTAATCGATAAAGAGGAAACGCATTTACATACTTACCATTCATGATAGCTGCAGCAATAGATGCTGATACAGGACTTCCTTTAAGAAGAGCCTTTGGATAATCAGCTTTCACTATACGATTATCCTTCTTGCTGGCATATACACCTACATGATGCTCTGTAACTATGACCTTTGCCGGGATAAATTTATATCGCTTTGAGATTGCATCTGGAAGCTGCTTCCAGCCATTCTCACCGAACTCAGCAATAAGCTCTTCTTCTGTCATGTAGTGATTAACACGATTTACAGGAAGACCTGACATATCAGCTTCCTTTTTGCCAACCTTTTTCTTTCCGCGTGGCTTAGGCTCCAGGTCTTCTGGCTCCTCGGCGGATAGATCGCATACTGCTTCAGATTCATTAAAAAATATGATGTTTCCATCTACTTCCATAAATGAAATCTGGTCAGTATTATCCATCTTTTCGGAAGAACGTCCGAAGCGGGCATTGTTGGAAAGAATTATCTGTTCCATCATGCGCTGCAGCTTGTCGTTACCAGATTGAACCTCTTTTGTTAGCTGCTCAATCTGATTTACGGCTTTACTCAACTCTTCCTGCTGATTGAGAAACATTTGTATAATAAGCGACTTGTCTACTGTATTAAGTTGTTCTTCTGTGTACTTAATTGCCATAATGGAACCTCTCTTTTTACTAGTTCTATTATAGCGTATTGCCTTGAATTATGCCAATTTAAGGCATTTAACCAATAGGCATTTTGACGGTGGATAACACCTCTGAGAAACTGAATATTTCCAGTTTTTCAGAGGTATTATCCACGAAATTAATAATGATTGTGTAATTCAGATGACTTATTACACTATCTGTATTCTGTTCGTGGATAAGTGCCGGTAACAATTAAATATGCTCCATAATGAAGGATTTTATTTTCTACGTATTGCACAAAACTAAATGGCTCTAGGCGGGTTAGTAAGCTCTGTGATAGGGCGCTTTGCAACAATGGAGAAGCCTTCCATGAGAAGTTTGTATTGTTCTGAGGTAATCTCAAGGGCCTCTGCTGTATTACGAGGCCAGCTGAATGCTCCGACATCAAGTCTCTTGTAGAGAAGCAGAAAGCCGTCACCTTCCCATAGAAGGCCTTTGATTCTGGTATTCTTTTGCCGCAAAATAGAAACAGGGTGTCCTTATCATATGGATCCAGCTGGAACTGAAAACGGATAATGTTTGCCAGGCCCTCAATTCCACGCCTAAGATCCGTTTGTCCGCAGGCTATATATATTTTTTTGAATCCAGTTGCATTATTAAGCATGCTTCATCACTCCTATTAACTTTAGTAGAAAAGCTTCTGATACTGATTCAGATATTTCAATCTTAAAGTTGGGACATGATATCACAGCTGCTGGCTTGTCTTCACATGAGTATTTGGTAACTGGTAATTCAACAAAAGCTGGCATAGCGGGCTCTGATGATACTGAGAGTTCAGAGGATTCAGCTGATATCTGACATGATTCCAGGCATCTGGCCTGAACCTTTTGTAAGCGTGTTGCAAATGTAGACTGCGCAATTCCCCGTGATTTACACCAGGCGGACATGCTCATGCCATCTGGCCTTTCATTGTACTCTTTAACCTGTTGAATCCACTGTTGGAAGCGGATTTCACGTTTTACTGAAGTAGATTTACCCATTTAATTTTGACTCCTTACGATTTATTCGACGTAATCGGCGAATTCGACGAATTCGGCGAAAATACCGATTACCTTCGTAAGCTAATTATCTAGGAAAATAGGCAGGTCTACAAGAGTACCACCTATGGAGCGTTTACGGCGTGTTCGGGACTTGCACCCGTTAGAGCGCGCCCATGGCGCACAACCAAAAAAACCGATTGAATTTTTTATCAATCGGTTTTTCTATCAAATTATTCAATATTTATTCTGTTACAAGTGAAAAATTATATTCTGGAACTACGAATACACAAGTACTCAATACCCATATAAATCCATTCTGTTCATCACGACTCGCTGAAGTCTGATTTTCTAAAATCTTCATCAAATCTAACTTTTCAAAACTCTGCTTGTATTTCTCTTCTTCAATCTGATATGTTCCATTTTGGATACGATTAGCTTTACAGATATTATGGCGGATAATCTGAATAAATATCTTCCTCATATGCTCCCAATAGTTTTCTCCCATTTGTGCATATCCAGCTTTTTTCACCCAATCTTTCAATTGATATTTTGCGGTTTCCAATGCCTGCTCTTCTACTACATCATGTAGAATATTCTGAATAGCTTCGTCCATATTCTCATCTGTTGTAATCTTTAAGATTTTGTCACTACATTCCGTTCTTGCTTGTTCATCTCTGATACCGAAACGCCCATCTAACAAATCTTCCACTCTATGTGGAAACTCCACCATCTTTCCGATAACAGTTTCTTTTTTAACCAATGCCTTGTATTCCTTTCCTGGTTGCAGTGTGACTGGAATTTTTCTTTCGGCATAGTCGTCGTCTGGGAAACATTTCAGATGTTGATATGACTCAATCATCGGATAGTTAATATATAATTTTCCAATATCCGTTGCATCCATGAAAATTCTTTGCATTTCTTCGATTTTTACTTTTGAAAAATTTGTATCATGTCGTTCAAAATCAAAGATTATAAGAATATTTGTAAAATCTTCTTTATAGCGCAAATTTTCTGGATACTTCTTCTTACTTATAACATATGGTAAGTCGATATCTTCTCCTGCACTTGCCCAATCAGCCCCATATTCTGCTGCAATATCATCATACAACATATAAATATTCGTCCCATAAATCCATATGTCATCCATATCGATATTTATTTCTGGAAAACATTTAAACAGTAACCAAAACTAGTTCGTTTTTTTCATGATTTCCTTCTACTATCAGTAGATTTTGGCTTCGTTTCCTCACTTCGCCTGTGTATTTATTCATATTTTTCAAACTCCCCACTGATATACATCTTTTCAAGATTGTGTCCTTCTCTTAACTCTCTTTGTGTTGCATTACAAAGGGCTGTTAAATTTCCCTCTCTTGATAAAATGAATAAACAATCTGGTCTCATCAATCTGTTTGTCATCAAATTTGTGTTATGCGAAGTCATAATCATCTGGCATTTCGGATAACGTCTCTTAAAGAATCGAATCACCTGATCTGCCATCTCATAATGAAAAAATGCATCAAACTCATCTAAATAAATAAAAGAAGCATCCCATGCTCTTGCTATCAATCTTCGATACAAATTAACTAAAGCTAATGTACCACTAGACGCATTCTCAAAAAATGAAATCAATTTGTTGTGTGCAAAATACAATTCTCTTGTGCCATCCGGTAATTTTTGCAGATCAAGCTTACATTCAATCCCCATCGCATTTAAGAAATCTTCTAAATCCTGCAAACGTTCCTTATTTTCCAAGGATTCATAAAAACTTTCATTTCCTCTCTTATTATAAGACATCGTGGAATTGCCTGCCGTAATCATCAACATTCTTTGAACATAATTTCCCAATTGAATTAAAACAGATTCATTTGAAATTGCCACATTACTCATTAACCACCTGAGGAATGGAAGTTTCGCTTCGACATCTCCATCTTCATTATTGAGTGATTGTATATATCTTTCTGTATTTGCAGTTTCAGCTTCAATCTGACTCAGATTCCCAAATTCATACGCTCCATTTGTAAAATCACATTTAAAAATAGATAAACCATTAATAATCAATTCTTCGTCTTTTAACTCTTGATTAGAATAGCGAGAATATCTGTATATCAATTCATTTTCATCAAATTGGAATGTATAAGAAAATAATGCAGCATCTTCTGTCGAATCCGCATTTAGGAAATTGCTGTCATTATTATATCCTGACATATGATACATGGTAGCACAAATATTCATAATCGCTTTTCCTAAATTAGTTTTCCCAGTGGCATTTCTTCCGTATATCAACATCTTGCTGATAACACCATCTGTAATACAATCTGAACTGAATTGATATCCTGCAATTTCATCGAAATCTATACTTATATCTTCTTTAAAATTTTTATAATTCCTAAGTGAAAACTTTTTCAGCATACTGCCTATCTTCCTCCTAATATATAAGTGTAGGGTTTAGATACCCCAACAGCCAGTTGGGTTCTATCCCTCTTATTGCTAAAGCTGTACAATGATGAGGTATCGGTCTGACAGTATTCTCCTTGGACTCAATAGACG
>ENA-OQCN01000080-OQCN01000080.1-human-gut-metagenome-genome-assembly--contig:-NODE-80-length-42042-cov-3.007539_pt1 | contig 42042 bp, 43 predicted proteins | sample MGYA00242497_ERZ504576 | MGnify/ENA primary metagenome ERZ504576 (study PRJEB26092, sample SAMD00036296) | human gut metagenome | host: Homo sapiens | study: EMG produced TPA metagenomics assembly of...
TAAAATATAGGTATAAGTAACAAAACAAAGGACTGAGGTGCCCATGAAGAAGGCGATTTTTCCTTAAAATTAATTGGACAGATTCTATTAGAAGCAGTGGACGGACGAGGAGTAGCAGGGCGAATTGGTGGCGATGAGTATGCCTGTGTGATTGAGTGTGGCGATAGCGAGAGGGAAGAGCAAGGCTTTGTAGATCGAATCACAGAGCGGTTTGTATCATTTAATGAGACAAGCGACAAGGCATACAATATCACCGTTTCGGTTGGAACTTATCGAATGGACGCTTCGTCTAACGAGTCACTTTCAGATGCGCTGTCACATGCCGACGAAAGTCTATACGAGGCAAAGAAACATCGTGTCAAGGAAGTCGCAAAGTGGATGTAAAGTGGGGCTTAGGAAACGAATGCTCGATAAGCGAAAGAAGTAGTTGACGCAACGAGCCGCCTCAAGGTATAATTAAAACAATATGCAATTTGTGGGCGACTTTTTAGAGTGAATGCCGGTTGCAGGGAAGGAAAAAGAAAAAATGAAAATTGCAGTAACGTATGACAACGGATCTGTTTTCCAGCATTTTGGAAAAACAGAGAATTTTAAGATTTTTGAAGTGGAGAATGGCGCAATCATTTCAAGTGAGGTAGTTAGCTCAAACGGAGCAGGACATAGTGCGCTGGCAGGTTTTCTTGCTGATGCAGGAGTTGATGTTGTAATCTGCGGAGGCATTGGAGGCGGTGCGCAGGCAGCACTCTCTGAGGCTGGAATCAAGGTATGTGCCGGCGTTTCTGGTGATGTAAATAAGGCTGCCGAAAGCTACGTAATGGAACGCTTGAGTGCACCAGTGAGGAACTTGCGATCATCATCATGAAGAAGGCGGTCATTGCTGTCATGGTGAGGAGAGTGAAGAGTCTGGGTGCGAGGGCGGCTGCGGCGGATGCCACGGCGGCTGTGGAACACCAGAGCCGATCATGGAAGGCAAGAATGTAGGAAAGAAGTGCCGCACTCATTATAAGGGAACATTTAATGACGGAACACAGTTTGATTCCTCTTATGATCGCGGTGAGCCGCTTGAGTTTATCTGCGGTGTTGGTCAGATGATCAGAGGTTTTGATCAGGCTGTGGCAAACATGGAAGTTGGCGAGTCTGTTGAGATCCATCTGATGCCAGAGGAAGCATACGGCATGCCGGATCCAGCTGCGATCTTTACACTTGAGATTGCGCAGCTTCCAGGTTCAGAGGAACTTGAGGCAGGTCAGCAGGTATATCTGTCTAATCAGTTTGGTCAGCCATTCCCAGTTAAGGTTGTTGCAAAAGATGATAAGACCATCACTTTTGATGCAAACCATGAGATGGCAGGCAAGGAATTAAACTTTACAATTGAGCTTGTCAGCGTAGAAGCGTAAGAAAAGAAAAATGCATCTGTCAAATGACGGGTGCATTTTATTTCTTTATAATGTAACGCGGCACATAAAAATCCTTCTTATATATTAGGAAGATATCAGTTAGGAGGTAAGCGGTTGCAGACAAAGGATGATGAAATTATAGAGCTATATTGGAAACGAGATCCCAAAGCAATAGAAGAAACACAGACGCATTATGGGGAAAAGCTTGGCAGACTTTCATTTGGCATTTTGGAAAACAGAGAAGATGCACAGGAATGTGTCAATGATACTTATCTTCGAACCTGGAATTCTATACCCCCGACAAGACCGCAGTTTTTCTTTGCGTACCTTGCAAAGATATGCCGCTTTTTATGCTTTGACGTGCTGGATCATAAAAATGCGCAAAAGCGAAGTGTTTTGGTAGTTGAGCTTACGCATGAAATGCAGCAGTGCATTCCAGATTCACGCAATGAAGATAAGGTGCAGGGGGAACAGATCGGACAGAATATAACAGCTTTTTTGAGGACACAGTCAAAGCAGGACAGACTTTTATTTATGAAGCGTTACTGGTATGGTGTGAGCATAAAAGATCTGGCGCAGCAGATGCAGATAAGTGAGAGCAGTGCAAAGGTGAGGCTACATAGAATACGTGGGCGGTTAAAAAAATATCTGGAAAGTGAGGGCATTTGGATATGACAGAAAAGGATTTGTTAGACAGCTTGCGCTTTGTGGATGATGATCTTATAGAGGAAGCTGGATTAGAACAGTTAAAAGAAGAAAAGCAGAAAAAAACAAATGGAAAAGTGCTTTTTTTGCGGACAGCACTTACAGCGGCCGCAGGTATTTGTATTTTCACCGCAGGAACCGTTATGGGAAGAAAGATCACGGCAAAAAAAGATCAAGCAGATGGTGCGCTGATGATGGCTGCGTATACAGAAAGCGAATATGACAAGGAAATCTTAGCACTCGAGGGAAGCGAAACACTGGCGGAGGCAGAGGCTTACGCGGAACCTGAAGATAAAAATACACTTTCGGTTTCAACGATCACATTGGGAAAAGAAACAAAAAGTCAGATCAGTGAAGATGAGACATCACATAATGAATTGCCAGCTACGAGTATTGGTGGGATAGATGTATTTTTTTATAAAAAGAAGGTTCTAGTTATTTTTTCGCTTCATTTGAACAAAATAATGTTTCCTATACTTTGCAGGCTGATACGCTGCGAAAGTCGTGCAGGCAGCAGCAGATACGATCTGCGGCATGGGCATAGTCACAGTTGTGGATTAATTGATAAAATTTTTTTCAGAATGTGTAACCTCACATCTGATTTTCCGTCTTAAAGAGTGAAGACATAAAAGTCTTAAATAAAATTTTGTGAAAGTAATCTGGTATCAAAGGAGTACATCATATTAGGAAAGGCAGGATAATGATATGAGAAGAAAGAATTTAATGAGACTGACAGCTGCAATGGGAATGATGATGGCATGCTCACAGGTGATGCAGGCAGCCGCACCTGTATGGGGCAATGAGACTGTGGAAGAAACAACGGCAGGCTCTCATGATGATTTGATCGAAATTCCAACGCTTGAGGATGAGGAATATCCTGTGGATCAGGGAAAACAAAATTATGTTGATACGATTGTGCAGGCAGATAACCGCATCGGATCAATGTTAATGGAAAAGCTTACGGCAGAAAATAAAAATGTATTTATTTCTTCCTATAGTATTGCAACAGCACTGACGCTTCTTAGTCACTGCTCTGAAAGCGGTGGACAGATTGAGCAGTTAAAAGAATTTCTTGACTTAAACAATATGAGTGAGAGTGAGATTTTAGCAGCGCAGGAAGAACTGGCAGCGCTTCTTGGAACAAATAAGGAAAATCAGGAAGATGAAGAAGATGAAAATGAAGCGTCATCAGATTCATCAGAGGAAGTAGTAAGTGTAGAAAGTGATGATTACAGTGTTCCAAAGTCAATTTTAGAAACAGCAAATGCTATGTATGTGGACGAGAAAATGAAGATGTCATCTTCATTTGACGATCTGGCAGATATACTTTCAAATACATATCAGGCATCACTAAAGCGCTGTGATTTATCATCAGAGGAAACAATGAATGAAATCAATGATTGGGTCAATGAGAAAACGCATGGGCTGATTCCATCAATTCTTGATGAACCAATGGATCCGAGTATTCGAATGACACTTTTAAATGCCGTTTATTTTAAAGGCTGCATGGGTAAATGCATTTGAAAAAGAATTGACAGACAAACAGATCTTTCATGGAAAAGAGGGTGATACATCTGTGGATATGATGCATCAGCAGGATCATTTTGAGTATGCAGAAAATGATGAGTATCAGATGATTCGTCTGCCTTACCATGGTGGCTGTGAGATGACGGTTTATCTGCCAAAGGATAGCACAGCGGCTGATAAATGGAGCGAAAAAGATTATCTCTATCAGCTTGGGCTTGAGGCAGATAAGCAAGAGTGGGATAGACGCGAGGTCTCTCTTTCAATGCCAAAGTTTGAGATGGAATATGGAAATGAATTAAAGGATATATTAAAAGAACTTGGACTAGAGGGAATTTCGATGGCTGTATTTATGACAGACTTACAGATGCAGAGATGGCAGTTGGATCAATCTACCATAAAACAGCAATCAAAAATGATGAAAACGGAACAGAGGCAGCAGCAGTAACTATGATGCTTATGGAAGCAATGGCACTTTTGCCAGAGGATGATATAGTTGAGATGAACATGGATCATCCATTTTACTTTACAATTTCTAATACACAGACAGGCTTAAAGCTTTTTGAGGGATGCGTTTACAACCTTAAGTAAATATAGTTAGTCAGAACTCCATGAGCAAAAACGTGATTATTTTGCTCATGGGGTTATTTTTTATTCTGTTTTTTTGGAGAGCATAGTCTTTTGGTAATGACCTGGTGTCACCTTTTTGTATCGTTTGAAGATGCGGTTAAAGTAACTTAGATCATTAAAGCCACATGAGTAGGCGACTTCTGTGATACTTTTTTGGGAAGAAGATAAAAGCTCACAGGCACATTCAATTCTGTAATAATTTAAATAATCAATAGGAGATTTTCCTGTAATTGAGTGAAACAACCGACAGAAATGTTCTGGAGAAAGATTTAAAACATCAGCAAGATCAGCAAGCGTCAGGCGTGAGGCATAATTTTTTCTAATATAATTGAGTACCGTTTTAATTTGTTCGGTACTCTTTGCATTTCTGCGCTCAGCCATATCAGTGACAGTATAGGAGTGATCATGCAGAATTTGACCAAATAGCTGCCACATAAGTCCGACCGTAAAAAATTCGTAGCCGGTTTGACGCTTATCCATTACCTCAAACATCTGGCAGATCAGTTCACTGCAGCGAGTACCCTTTTCAAAAAAAGGATAAATAAGCGTATCAGTGTCAAAAAAGTCGCAGTACTTTCTGTGAAGCAGTGCGCTGCTGCTTTCCATAAAGCGGCTGGTGTCAAATACGAGACACTCATAGATGCAGTTATCGGGAACACCGCCGTGGACGGCTCCGGCAGAAATGATGGCAGTATCACCCTTATGTAAGGTCTTAGTTTTTCCATCAACTGACAAAGAGAAGCTTCCGCTTAACACAAGCATAATCTCATGTTCAAGGTGCCAGTGAAAGGGCATTTCATATCGGGGATGACTTCTATCAACATAGTACAATTCAATTGGAAAACCAGAGGTTCCTCTGGCTGTGTTCTCATGCGAAGCTAAAAATTTCATATAAATCCTTTCATAAATAAATGGGCACATACTTAAATGTTTTTGTGCACTTATCAACATAAACTAGAAAATATAGGTTTGCATGGACAAACTTGGGAAAAATAACAGCAAAAACAAAATGATTATACAGCAAAAACAACAAAATATCAATATAATCCAATAGATAATCATGATAAACAATGACATAAACGAAAATGAAATGTATAATCAGGATAGAAGGTTTGTAAAGATTCTCGCCAGATGTGTCTGACGGGGAGTGATATCAATGAAAACAGGAGGGATGAAAATGCAGATCGACGAGATTAAAGACCAAATTTGTGATGTGTGTCACAATGTGGCAGTTGGGATGGGTTGCAGCAAACGATGGAAATGTAAGTGTACGTTTGGATGATGGAACATTTCTTGCAACACCAACTGGAATGAGCAAGAGCTTTATCACACCAGATAAGCTGCTTCGTATCGATGCATCAGGAAACATTTTAGAGGGAGCAGAGGGACTGCGTCCGTCAAGTGAGATTAAGATGCATATGAGATGCTACGAAAAACGCGACGATGTAAGGGCAGTTGTACATGCACATCCGCCGACAGCAACTGGTTTTGCAGTTGCACACAGACCGATGGATATGTATAACATGATCGAGGATGTAGCTGCGATTGGAGCTGTTCCGCTTACACCATATGGAACACCGAGTACAACAGAGGTGCCAGACGCAATCGAGCCATATTTAAACGAGCATGATGTAATGCTTCTTGAAAATCATGGTGCATTAGCCGTTGGAAGTGATGTAATTACTGCTTATTATAGAATGGAAAGTCTTGAGCTTTGGGCAAAGATTACGCTTAATGCAATTTTGCTTGGCGGCAGCTACGATATTGACCGCAAGAATATCGATAAGCTGATCAACCTGCGTTCCTACTATCATATCACAGGAAAGCATCCAGGTTATAAAAAGTTTGAGCGCAAAGATGAAGGGGAACCAACCGATAAATAAGCGCAGACAAAAGGATTTAAAATTTTATCGAATAAAATAGAGATCTATATAAATAAATAGAAAGAGAGGATACTTATGTTATATCCAAAGATTGGAATCCGCCCAGTTATTGATGGACGCTGGGGCGGTGTACGTGAAAGTCTTGAAGCTCAGACTATGGCAATGGCAGAGAACGCAGCAAAGCTGATCTCTGAGAATTTAAAATATCCTGATGGAACACCAGTACAGTGCGTAGTTGGATGTACTACAATTGGAGGCGGTGCAGAGGCTGCACGTGTTGCAGAGCAGTTTTCTACACAGAACGTAACGGCAACATTATCTGTAACACCATGCTGGTGCTATGGAACAGAGACATTTGATATGGATCCAACCACAATTAAGGCTGTATGGGGATTCAATGGAACAGAGCGTCCAGGTGCTGTTTATTTGGCAGCAGTTTTGGCAGCACATGCACAGCGTGGTCTGCCGGCATTTTCCATCTATGGACATGATGTTCAGGATGCAAACGATACTTCCATTCCTGCTGATGTAGCAGAAAAAATTCTTCGTTTCGCACGAGGCGCAGTTGCAGCAGGCTGGATGCGCAATAAAGCATATGTTAATATCGGTGCAGTAACTATGGGAATTGCAGGAAGCTTCTGTGATGCAGATGTACTTCAGAAATATTTCGGCATTCGTGCAGAGTGGGTTGATGAGGTTGAGATTCTTCGCCGTATCACTATCGGAATTTATGATCACGAAGAGTATGAGAGAGCTCTTGCATGGGTAAAGGAAAACTGCAGAGAAGGTTTTGATAAGAATGCAGGTAAAAATTTCCCAGATGTTATTACAAAATCAAAGGTAATTGCTCCTGATAAGGACTGGGAATTTATTGTAAAGATGACTCTTATTATGCGTGATATTCTTTATGGAAATCCGCGTCTTGATGAGCTTGGATGGCATGAAGAGGCACTGGGACGAAATGCAGTTGCCGGTGGTTTCCAGGGACAGAGACAGTGGACAGACTGGCTGCCAAATGCCGACTTTACAGAGGCAATTTTAGCTTCCACATTTGACTGGAATGGACCAAAGGCACCGACTCCGTTTGCAACAGAAAATGATACATGCAATGGAATTGCAATGCTTCTTGGAAATCTGATTTCTGGTTCAGCACCGTGCTTCCATGATGTGCGTACATACTGGAGTCCAGAGGCGTGTGAGCGAGTAACTGGACATAAGCCAGACGGTGTAGCTTCAAATGGATTTATCCATCTGATCAATTCTGGTGCGACAGCACTTGATGGATCTGGCGCATGTGTTGACGAGAATGGAAATCATGTAATGAAGCCATTCTGGGAGATGAAGGAAGAGGATATCAAGAATTGTCTTGAAGCAACTGACTGGTGCAGAGCAGATTATGAATATTTCCGCGGCGGCGGCTATTCAAGCCATTTCCGCTGCCACGCTGAAATGCCTGTAACGATGCTTCGTTTTAATATTATTGACGGAGTTGGCCCAGTGCTTCAGATTGCAGAGGGTTGGACAGCAGATCTGCCAGATGAGATTCACAATCCAATTGATAAGCGTACTGATCCGACATGGCCTACTACATGGTTCTGCCCGAGACTTACAGGTGAGGTGCATTTACCGATGTTTATAGCGTAATGGCAAACTGGGTGCAAACCACGGAGTTACAGTATACGGACATGTTGGCGCAGATTTGATTACACTGGCAAGTATGCTTCGCATTCCAGTAACAATGCATAATGTAGATAAGGAGAAAGTCTTCCGTCCGCATTCATGGGCAAGCTTTGGAACTACAGATGTTCAGGCAGCTGATTATGCGGCATGCAAGCAGTATGGACCGCTCTATTAAATAGGATTTAGAAGTTCACTTGCTATCGCCTTCTGAAAATGATATGATAGAGAGAAAATAAGGAGCGGTTTTTTATGAAAAGTAGTTCAGTTCGGAAGTTGATAGCAAGCGTGATTGTGCTTACAATTGTTATTACATTAGGTATTTTTGGGCATGGCAGGGCGGTCAGCATGGCCTCGGAAAGCACAGCTGGGGATTCTGTGCAGACAATACAGCTTGAGTATTACCAGTACAATGTCTGTGGTGCCTGCCATCCAGAGGATGATTTCTTTGAGATTGTGTCGGAAACAATCAAACCTTTAAAATCTGAGTATACGTATGAGATATCCGTCTACAATACATTTCGGGTAGAAGAACGAAAGCATTTTCAAAAACGATTACAGGAGCTTGAACTAGAGGAAGATTCGACAATCCTTCCAGCACTATTCTTTCTTTCAGATGATGGAGTGGCTACAGTTTGCTTAAGTAGTTTAGACGAGATTAAGGAAAGATTGTTACGACCTTAAAGCAGACAAGTGAAGAAAACTTAGAAAACGTGTTGCAGAATGAAAAAGCCAAGTTACTAGAAGGCTCACAAGAAGAGTCCACAGCTGATTTATCGGTTGATTGGAAAGGTCAGCTTCGCGATGCAGTATCGCAGGATACAAGCACCGATGCAGTGTTACTTTACTTTTCAACTGTATCGTGTACCGATTGCAGTGAGGTGAAAGCACTTTTAAAAGAAATGAAATCTGAAGAACAAACCGCCCAAGCTGGAACACTTACCGTTCACGAATTTAACATAGCCGAGGGGGACGGAGTTGTTCTTGTGCAAAAGCTGTTTTCACTTTACAATGTACCATCAGACAAGCAGCAGGTTCCGATTGTATTCTATAAAGATGGCTATCTAAGTGGTGCAGACGAGATCACAAAAAATCTTGAGCAGGTATGGAAGTCAGGTGGGTTAACTAACTTCGATTTGGATGCGCTATTGTCATCTGATGAGGCAAAAGAAGAAAAATCTGAATCCACACAAACCTATATTGGTCTTGCAATCACTGGCTTTATTAACGGAGTCAATCCATGTGGTGCTTCTATGCTTTTGATGCTGCTTGCAGCGATTGCAATGTCAGGACGTTCTGTTATAAAAACGGGATGTGCTTATCTTGCAGGAAAGTTTGCAGCATACTGTGCGATGGGAATGGGATTATATAAACTTTTCATGGCGATAGGGCAGGATATATTTTTGAGTATCAGTAATGTATTTACATGGATTTTTGCAGCAGTATTTTTTATACTTGCGATATTATATCTGATTGATTTTGTCAATGTAAAACGAAAACAGTACGGAAAAATACGAATGCAGCTTCCTACAGCGCTTCGTAAATGGAATCATGAGCGCATTGAAAAGGCATCTAAAATAAATGCAAAGTGGATGATTCCGGCAGCAGTTGTTTTAGGAATTGTGATTTCAGCAGGAGAATTTTTCTGCACGGGACAAGTATATTTAGCTGCTATTCTTTACATGATGAAGATGCAGCAGGAAATGAAACTTCAGACAAATGTAGCATTTATTATTTATGTAACGGCGATGTGCTTACCAAGCTTTTTGATTGTATTAGTAATCGAAAAGACAAAAAATGTAATTCATATGTCAAATAAAACTTTAGAATGGCTTCCAGCATTAAGCTTGTGACTGCGATTGTATTTTTTATATTTGCCGTGTTTATGCTTATGCAATAATCCAGCTTAATGCCTGCTGCAGACAATAGCGCCGGCAGCAGGTATTATGTCAGTCTTTTGTAAGCTCTGCATGATCAATAGGTTCAATGCCGGTATATTCTTCAAGCAAAGCAAAATCAGGCGTGCCATTTGTGATCATATCGGTCAGCTTTGCGACTAGATATTGACGGGCAGCACCGCGATGAATATAGCAAGGCTGAGGGTCTTTGTAGAGGTCCATGCAGGTTGCAAGAATTGTTTTTTCGCTAAGTGGTATATCACTAAGAGGTCCACGGTAAAGCTCGATATTTTCAGCCGAAAGGACTAGTTCTGGCACAGATGCTTTCTTTTTTCCAAAGTGAAACATAGGTAATCTCCTTTATAAGATATGTTTTAATGTCGAAATAAAGACTAACCTTAGTATATCACTTGGACACAAAAAAGGGAATAGATTACATTGCTTTTGGGGAAGTGATGCTGAAAAAAGTGATAAAAATGTGAAAGAAATGTGTCAAAAATGTGAAAAATATGTTGCAAAGTGAAAAATAATTGGCTATAATAAAAGTAGCGTCATTCAAAAGCTACGTTAAAATGTAAAAAGTAACAAAAAAACACTTTTTAAGAACATACCTGAGAGATGGCATATATGCAGTGGAAGGTATGAAAAGAGAGAAGAAAAATCAAAAGGGAGGAATTTCAAATGAGAAAGTTCACAAAGGCAGCAGCAATGCTCTGCGCAGCAGCAATGGTAATACCGTCCGCATCTGTATTTGCAGCAGAAGACGGCGGTGCATCCGAGCTTACAGAAGTAGGTACATATCCAATCAGTGAGGAGCCGCTTGAGTTCACAATGTTCCGTACCAACATGCCAAACGTAGAAGACTTCCAGACAAACGACTTTACAAAGTACATGGAAGATCTGACCAATATTAAGTTCACCTTCGAGGCAGTTGCACGTGATGACCGTGCTGAGAAGCTGAACATGGAGTTTAATACTAATACTTATCCGGACGTTATTATGCACTATGCACCAGATGCAGCAAAGTGGGGCGTTGAGGAAGGCATCCTTATTCCACTGGATGATCTTATTGAGCAAATATGCCAAACTACATGGAGAAGATGGGTCAGTATCTGGATCAGATGAGAGAAACTGATGGACATATCTATCAGCTTGCTGGTCTGAATGAGTGCTATCATTGCCAGTATGCTCGTAAGATGTGGGTAAACACCAAGTATCTGGATGAGATGGGTGTTGATGTTCCGCAGACCACTCAGGAGTTCTACGATGTATGTAAGAAGTTCGTAGAGACCTACCCAGACAAGATCGCAATCGGCGGCGCAAGCAGCGGTTGGTATGTAGATTTCGTTGCATGGCTGATGGGTTCATTCACACTGGATTCCGGTGAGTACGGAAAGCTTGCTTTAACTCCAGACGGAGAGATGGTTAGTGCGGCTACCACCGAGGAGTGGAGAGAGGGTCTTCGCTACATCAAGAGCCTGTATGATATCGGTGCAATCTATGATGGAAACTTTACGCAGGATTCAGAGCAGCTTCGTACCATCATGAATCAGGAAGATGTTCCGGTTCTGTTCGTTCCATTTGGAACCATCTCCGATGGAATTGATTCTGATTCCAACAATGAAGTTTACAGACAGTATCAGTGTATTTCTCCTCTGGAAGGTCCGGATGGAACACGCATTACACCATACTTCAAATATAGTGGTCTTGAGACAGGAAGCTTTTCTATTACAGACAAGTGTTCAAATCCGGCAGCAGTTCTTCGCTGGGTAGATTACTTCTTCTCTGAGAAAGGTGATATCTCCGCACAGTTTGGTGCTGATGAAGGAAAAGACTGGGTATGGGAGCCAAACGATGGTTCTGTAGGCTTAAATGGTGAGCCGGCTATGTATAAGATCTCTGATGATGCTCAGTATTCTTCTGAGGTACAGAATCATGACTGGCAGGATCTTGTAATCCGTTATGCACCAGCTGATTATCGTCTGGGCGCTGCAACTGATCCGGATGTAGATACTGGTACAAGTGCAGGTCTTGAGAAACTTCTGTATGATGCAACAAAGGAAAAGCAGGAGCCATACGGACAGAATCCGGAGAATGGTGATCTTGATGTATTGCCGGATCTTAAGATGACAGCTGATGAGTCTACCGAGTTGCAGACTATTCAGGTTGAGGTTAAGAATTATATCAATAGTGCAAAGGTTGCATTTATTACTGGAACAAAGAGCCTTGATGATGATTGGGATACCTATCTGAAGGAACTGGATGCATGTGGTCTTCAGACTATGATCGATATCTATCAGGCAGCATATGACAGACAGTTTAAGGCTGAATAAGCTGGTGTGTATATACTGTGGCAGATGATCTGACTGGGGAGGAGGCAGGTGGAACTTCCACCTGCCTTTTTCTAATGAATTTTGATCGTAATGTGTGAATTAAAAGTCAGAATAAAAGTGCTGTCATGAAAAAAACAAAAAAAGGAGGTCACCTGATCTTGAAAGAAATAAGTAAACCAAAAAAGAAAAAGAAGCTCGGAAAGAGCTATAATTGGCAGTTCTGGGCAATTATTGCATTGCCGATGATCTATGCATTTGTTTTTGCCTATATTCCGATGGGTGGAATTATCGTTGCATTCCAGAAATATTCCCCAAGAAAGGGAATCTTAGGAAGTGAGTGGGTTGGACTGAAGTATTTTAAGCAGTTCTTTACAACACCGTCTAGTAGAAAAATTATTTTCAATACATTATATCTTGGTATTTATAGTTTAATTGCAGGATTCCCGATTCCGATTCTTCTGGCAATTCTGTTAAACGAGATGAGAAGCAAGAAGTATAAGAAATTTATCCAAATGGTTACTTATGCACCATACTTTATTTCTACTGTTGTTATGGTTGGTATGATGATGCGTATGATGGATATGCGTACTGGTATCATCAACCGCGCACTGCAGTCAATCGGTATTGGTCCTATTAACTTCTTTGGTGAAGTTAATCTGTTCCCATCACTTTATGTATGGAGTGGTATCTGGCAGGGTGCTGGTTATTCTTCTATTATTTATATAGCAGCACTTGCGGTGTAAGCCTGAGCTTCAAGAGGCAGCTATCGTAGATGGTGCAAACCGTTTCCAGAGAATTATTCACGTGGATCTGCCGGCAATCGTTCCAACAATTATCACAATGCTTATCTTTAACTGTGCAAGCATTATGAACATCGGATTCGATAAGGTTTATCTGATGCAGAATGATATGAATATAGACCGTGCAGAGGTAATCTCAACATTCGTTTACAAGGTTGGTCTTACACGAGGTGATTTTTCATTCTCAACTGCGGCCGGTCTGTTCCAGTCTCTTGTCAGCTTTATTCTTCTTGTTATAGTAAACAAGATTTGTAAGACGGTAACAGAGACGAGTCTGTGGTAAAGGAGGGAGAAACGAATGAGTAAGACACAGGTAAAATCAAACGACCGTTTTAGCAAGTTTAGAATGGAAAGCCCACTAGGCAAGTTTTTTACAATTTTGCTGTATGTGGTTATGACGATCATTGTATTGATCGTGCTTCTTCCAGTACTTCATATCATTGCGGCATCCTTTTCTGATCCGCAGGCGATGATCAGCGGCAAGGTATCCTTCTGGCCGAAGGACTTTACACTGCGAGGATATGAGGCAGTATTTACATATAAAAAGTTCTGGACAGGTTTTCGTAATTCCCTGTTCTACATGGTATTCGGAACATTTATCAACATTGTAATGACACTTCTCTGTGCATATCCTCTTTCAAGAAAAGAGTTTACCGCGCGCAATAAGGTTGCAATGTTCTTCGTATTCACAATGTATTTCTCTGGTGGTATGGTTCCAAGCTTCATGCTCGTAAATGCACTTGGCCTTGTAGATACCATTTGGGCAATGCTTATTCCAGGCGCAATGTCTACATACAACATGATCATTGCAAGAACATATATGATCAACTCCATTCCAGATGAGCTGTATGAGGCAGCCGAGATTGATGGATGTACACCATTTAAGTATTTGATTCGTATTGTTGTTCCGCTGTCAAAACCTATTATCGCAGTACTTGTTCTGTACTATGGTGTTGCAAGATGGAACTCCTATCAGGATGCAATTTTGTACTTACAGAAGGCAAATTATTTACAGCCATTACAGATCATCCTTCGTGAGATCCTTATTATGAATGATATTGATGAGACGATGATGGGCAATGCCGATGCACTGGCAAGACAGAGAGGTTTGAAGGATCTTCTTCAGTACTCTGTTATTGTTATTGCGTCAGTTCCAGTTATGATAATTTATCCATTTGTTCAGAAATACTTCGTAAAGGGTGTTATGATCGGAGCAGTAAAGGGATAATCAATGAGAAATAGGGTAAGGGGAGTTATGTCCTTTTACAAGTAAAAACCGTTTAGTTATGCACAAAAAGAGGCTGTGAAAAAATAATTTCTTATTTTTTCACAGCTCAAGATTGGAGGATATATGTACCAGTTTAACCGTGAAGAGTACAACAAGAGAATGGAATGGTATGTAGATGCCCGATTCGGAATGTTTATCCATTGGGGACTGTATTCAATTCCAGCAAGAGGCGAGTGGGTGCGCAGTGTTGAGGAAATTCCGAAGGAAGACTACATGAAATATTTTTATGAGTTTGATCCTAAGGATTATGATCCAAAGAAATGGGCGAGAGCGGCAAAAGAAGCCGGTATGAAATACGTAGTATTAACAGCTAAGCATCATGATGGTTTTTGTCTGTTTGACAGTAAGTATACAGAGTTCAAGTCTACTAATACAAAATGCGGCCGCGATCTTGTTGCAGAGTACGTAGAAGCAGTTCGAGCAGAAGGCTTGAAAGTTGGTCTGTATTTTTCTTTGATCGATTGGTATCATGATGATTTTCCACACTACGGTGATCGTCAGCACCCAATGAGAAATAACCCGGCCTACACGAATGAAAATCGTAATTGGGATAATTATGTAACATTTATGCATAATCAGGTGCGAGAGATTTGTACTAACTATGGCCAGATTGATGTGCTGTGGTTTGATTTCTCATATGACGATATGATGGGAGAAAAGTGGGGTGCTACAAAGCTTGTAAATATGGTCAGAGAACTTCAGCCGCAGGTTATTATTGATAACCGATTAGAAGCAAGTGGACAGGGCTATGGCTCACTGGCAACAGGAAATCCAACTCCGTATCACGGCGATTTTGTAAGCCCAGAGCAGGATTATTCCGCCATATGGTATTCGCGATGTAAACGGTGATCCGCTCAACTGGGAAGCATGTATCACGATGAACAACAACTGGGGATATTGTGCGAGAGATAAATTCTTCAAGCCATCTTCAATGATTATCAAAAAGCTGGTTGAGTGTGTATCAAAGGGCGGCAACATGCTTTTAAATGTTGGCCTGATGCCTACGGAAACATTCCACCTGAATCAATGAAGATCTTAGGTGAGATCGGTAACTGGATGAAGAAAAACAGTAAGAGTATCTATGGCTGCGGTCTTTCAGGAATCGAAAAACCAGATTATGGCCGTGTTACAAGAAATGGAAATCTTTTGTATTACCACATGTTTGAAAATACGATGGGACCAGTGCCGCTTACTGGAATTAAGCCAGGTACTATAAAGAAGATCCGTCTTTTATGTGATGGAAGTGAAGTGCCGATTTCTGACAGCTGGGTTCATACCGATTACCCGGAGATTGTGTTTGCAAATCTTGGATCAGATCCGGTTTTGCCAGATGCAGTAGATACCGTGCTTGAGGTTGAGCTGACAGAATAAAGATTTAATGAGAAAGGAATGGTAGATAAGAAATGCTGTTAGCATTAGAGCCGTCTTTGAAGGAAAAAATTGAAAAGCAGTATGAAGAGTGGATGGCTTGCTGTCCGAACAAAAAGAGAGAGATAGATGCGTGGATAAAAAGCGCAGATGATGACGAGGCAGTCTGCATGAAGTATCTTTACGCATATATGCATCCATGTGATATTGTATCTTATGATGTAGAAGTGATTGCATCTTATGTAAAGGCAACACTCGATATGTATGCGAATGTTCCATATGCAAAAAAAGGTGCCGGCAGAGCTGTTCTTTACATATGTATTATGCGTGCGTGTCAATAACGAGGATCTTGATAAGAGCGTGAGTGGATTTACAGACAGCTTGTTGATCGTGTGAAGGATAAAAAGACAATGGTAGAGGCCGCACTTGAGGTTAACTACTGGTGTTATGAAAAGGCAACCTATATTCCGTCTGATGATCGTACTCTGGCACCATTTGGTATGTGCAATTCCGCTCGTGGACGCTGTGGTGAGGAATCAACACTTGCTGTATCTGCTATGAGAAGTGTTGGTATTCCAGCAAGACAGTGTTATGTTCCGCGTTGGGCACACTGTGATGACAACCATGCATGGGTTGAGGTGTGGGCAGATGGCGATTGGCATTATCTTGGAGCATGTGAGCCAGAACCAGTACTTGATAAGGGTTGGTTTACTGCAGCTGCATCAAAGGCAATGCTTGTTCATGCAAAGGCATTTTCAGACCTGGAAAGCTCTGCAGAAATAGCCTACAAGACACCGCTTTATGCGCTGATGAATGTAACAGAGCGCTATGCAGATTGTGCGAAGCTGACTGTAACAGTAACTGATCATGGCGTACCAGTGCAGAATGTTTCTGTTTTATTCTGTCTTGTCAATTATAGTGAGCTTTTCCCACTTCATAAAGAAAAAACAGCATCTGATGGCAGTGTGTCCTTTATGACAGGTAAGGGTGATCTGTATGTATGCACCGTTTACAATGGAAAATATCTTGGTCAGAAAATTGATATGAGAGAGCAACAGTCTATTGTATTAAAGATGGAGCAGGCAGCAGATCCAGAGAAGATGGAAGGCATAATCGAGGAGCGCTTTGATTTGAACCCACCGATTGAGGCTATGCCAAAGAGTACTGGTGCACAGATGAAGAGTATGCATGAGGCTCGCCTTGCTGAGTGTGAGAAGATTCGCGCTGATTATGAGGAAGGCTTTGTAAAGGAAGATAAAGACTGCAGTGATCCGTGGAATCGCTATTTTGTCAATGCAAGAGGAAACAGACAGGAGCTTGAAAAATTCAGACAGATGACTGAGTTTACAGATGAGGATAAGCGTCTGATGCTTGATACGCTTCGCGATAAGGATTTTCTTGATACTACAGCAGAGGTGCTTGCATCATATTTGCGTGCTGCATTGCCATATAAGAACAATTTCTGTACAGAGCTTTACCAGAAATATTTGCTTGCACCGCGTGTTGGTCATGAAAAGCTTATGGGAAGCAGAAGCCGTATTGTTTCTCTGTTATCTGAAAAAAAGGTATTCCCACAGGATGGCACAGTGACTGCAAAGATGGTATGGGAGTATGTAAATCATGGCTTAAATACAGTGCCGGATTATGGAACAGGAAACTGGCCGGCAGAGGCAGATGGCTGTATAAAGTGTGAGATCATTACCGAGGTTTCAAAGAGAGTTGTCTTTGTTGAGATTTGCCGTGCTATTGGTATTTTGGCACGCTTAAATCCAGTAACAGGAAAGGCAGAGAGCGTTTGCGAAAAGAACGGTGAGATTTGCTTTGAGTCTATGGAAAAGGAAGTTCAAAAGATAGATGAGTCAGAGAAGCAGGTAACACTGACTTTAGTAAATAAATCTGATCGTAAGCTTGAGTACTGGCTTCATATGACGATTGCCCGTTTTGAAAATGATGTTTATCAGACGCAAAACTATGATGATCTTGCAATTGAGCCAGGAGAAGAAAAGGAACTTTCCTTGGTGAAAGGTGCTTACCGCATCATCACCACACAGCGTCAGATTGATGGTGGCGTCAGCTGTATCGCAAGCAGCTTTGTTATGAGCGAAGATCGTGTATTTGAGCTTCGTCAGGCACCGGCAAAGATTGCCGAAAAGTGTCATGAGGCAGAGCTTAGTGATGCGACAGTACAGCAGGTGACAGCAGAGGGAAAGATGGTTGGCGATCCTGTTTTGATGACTTCACTTTATCAGGGACAAAAATCAATTCTTGTTTTTGCAGATCCAGGAAAAGAGCCGACAGAGCATCTGTTCCAGGAGATCCTTGAGTGTAAGGAAGCTTACAAGAGGCAGGGATACAGAGTTATAATTGCACTTGAGAATACGGATGTTTTAAAGAACGAGACATTACAGCGTGTACTTAATGCAGGGTTAAATCTTGTATGCGTGACAGTAAAGAATGATGCATATTTGTATCAGCTGCATGAGGCACTTCATGTCGGGGACGAGCGTCTTCCATATGCTGTTGCAGTGAATACAGAAGGCAAGGGACTTTTTGCATTCGCAAACTATAACATTCGTACAGCATGGACATTGATGGAAATTCTTGATGCAAAAGGCTAATTGAAAGAAATTTTCAAAAAAACGAAATTTGATCTTCCAATTTCTTGAATATCGCATTATAATGGTAGCCGCAAAGGTCAGACGCTTGCGGCTACCATTTGCTATTATATGAAAGTGGGGAGATACATTATGGTATCACAGATTTTAGCTGTCCTTATTTTTCTCGTGATGTTCGCCCTGATCATTACTGAGAAGATAGAGAGACACATTGTAACACTAGGCTGCGGTCTGCTTATGATCATTTTAGTATTCGGTATCACAATGCATAGCGGCAGCGCAATCATGGAGACGCTGAATATTGGAAGTATTTTCACAGCGGACTTCTGGCATGCTTCCAGTGAGGCTGGAGAGTCTTCATCTGGAATTAACTGGTCAACGATCATTTTTATCGCAGGTATGATGATCATGGTTGAAGGAATGGGAAAGGCAGGATTTTTCCGCTGGCTTTGTCTGCAGATTGCAAGACTTGTTCACTATAAGCCAACTGCTGTATTTGTCACCTTTATGATCATGTCATTTGTACTGGCTATGTTCATTGACAGTATTACAGTTATTTTGTTTTTGGCAGCAGTTACTATTGAACTTTGTCTTTTGTTAAAGAGCAATCCGGTACCAATGATTATCGCAGAGATTTTCTGTGCAAATCTTGGTGGCTCAGCAACCATGTGCGGAGATCCGCCGAACATCATTATCGGAACCTCCATGGGCTACAGCTTCTTTGATTTCTTGACAAACACAGGTGCCATTGCAGCAATTTCACTTGTTGTGGTTGTAGTTTACTTTTATTTCTGCTTCAGAAAGAAGCTTGTTGCACCGGGAACAGCGCCTGTTGATCCAGCCTCTTGTCCAGATCCAAATTCTGCCATTACAGACAAGAAGGAGTTTATTAGCAGCGTTGTTATTTTCCTGATCGCAGTTGTTCTTCTTGTTTCACATGCAAATACAGGACTGACAGTTGCTTTCATCGGTACATTTATTGCAATTATTACTTTGATTGTAGAGCATAAGTATGCAGCAGAGCTGTTAAAGAAGGTTGATTACAAGACACTGTTATTCTTTGTTGGACTTTTCGTTGTTGTTGGTGGTCTGGAGCAGACTGGCGTTCTTACAGTAATCGCTGAATTTATCAGTAAGGTAAGTGGTTCCAACACAAAGTTGATGGTAGCAATTATCATATGGATCTCAGCACTTGCAAGTGCATTCGTTGATAATATCCCGTTTGCAGCAACCATGATTCCAGTTGTCAGAAGCTTGTCAGCACTTCAGGGTGTTGATTTGGAGACACTTTCCTGGGCACTGGCAATGGGTACTGATATCGGAGGAAGTGCGACACCAATCGGTGCTTCCGCAAATGTAGTAGGTATTTCCGTATCTTCAAAGAATGGTCATCCGATTGGATGGGGCAAGTACTGTAAGTATGCAGCACCGGCAACCATCATTGTTGTTTTGATTTCTATGCTGTTCATATTTGCCAGATATATGTAAGGTTTTATAAAAAGATTTACAAATTGACTTCAAAGTTATATAATAAGGTAAATTAATTTTGTCGTCAGGAGGAATGGCAATGAGTGATCAATTGATAATAACATTAGGACGTGAATTTGGAAGCGGCGGACATGCAATTGCAGTAGAGCTGGCAAACAGATATGGCATTAAGCTTTATGACATAATTTGTTGGACGCTGTAGCAGCAGAGAAAAACGTGGATGTCGAGACTTTAAGACGCTACGATGAGAAACCAAGAAAACTGCTGTTTTCAAGAAGCCAGAATGGTTTTTCAAGTTCTGCAGAAGAAAATGTAGCATTTTTACAGTTTGAGTATCTGAAGAAAAAAGCAGATGAGGGAGAGTCTTTCATCGTAGTTGGAAGATGCGCAGAGACTGTTTTGGGTGATCGCCCTAATGTGATTTCTTTGTTTGTTCTTGGTGATCGCGAAGTAAGTGCAAGCGTGTTATGGAGGTCTATGATTTGTCTGAGCGTGATGCACAGTTTAAAATGGAGCGTCATGACAAGTACAGAAAACAGTATCACAACTACTACTGCAAGGATAAGTGGGGCGATTCAAGAGCCTATGACTTATGTATTAACAGCAGCCGATTGGGATTTGATGAGACAGTAAATGAGCTTGAGGATTATATCAATCGACGCAGAAAAATGTTCAAGTAAAAAGAAAAAAGACAATGAGTGACGTTCTGCTTGATTTTTAGGCTGAAATTTGGCATAATAATCAGCGGAACGGGCATGCATAGAAAAAGGCCTGTTCCAAATGGAACGGGCCTTTTTATTTTGATTAGGATACATGGTAACCCATACGTTTGAGTTACATGGATCAAGAGATGTCCGATTACAGACGTCCACAGATCCAGTCCCAGATCTCGCCCCACCAAACGCGGCACGGGGATGCAAAATAGAAATCCATAATAGTTCCTCCTTTTTGTTAGTCAATGTTTCATTGCTGAGTTTACAATATCACACATAACTAAGAAAAACAAGTTTTTTCTGTATTCAGAAAGGATATATATGCCAATTCGATCCCTTTGTTTTTTGATTGGACAGCTGCTGTTTATTCCATCATATTTTTATATGACAAAGACATTAAAGAAAGAAAAGCTTCGTGCGGCCAGCTTCCTGCGCTTTCTTTTGGTATGCCCGCCCATGGCATACATTTATACGATTTTGTGTATGGGGCTGATTTATCGGCTTCTGCCCGGAAAAATATCATGTGACATCATTTATGGCGTAGACTTTTTTGTATTTGGCATCTCTTTTTTGCTGATGTATTTTTATGGACGCATGATGGAGCCGGTGGGCAGTGCGGCACGCTTTTTGTATCTATGCTTGTATCTGCTGTCCATGCCATTTACAGCTATATATGATTCACTTACCATGACAGTGCTGATTGATCTTTTGATGCCGCTCATTGTTAATTTTATTTATTGCAAATGGGTCTGCCACCCAATCGTGGAGCTTCGGGAAGACTGCAATCGTATCAATGGTGTATTGCTTACGATTTTGATTATTGCAGAATGCTTGTTTTTGCTTAGAATCGCAGGTTTTTTATTTATTGAAAGACATGTGGAACTAAAGAAGTTTGATGTATATTTTTCTGTTTACAGTTTTATCTATGCAGTATTTGTCCTGATGTTTGTTTTTTCGGCGATTATTATTATTGTGCAGAATATCAAATCGGCAAGAATAAATGAGCTGGCGGCTGAGAAAAGTCATGAGCAGTCGATCGAGACGATTGAATCACTGGTGCGTGCCGTGGACGCAAAGGATAGTTATACAAATGGTCATTCTGCTCGTGTGGCAAAGTATACAAGACAGATCTCAAAACTGCTTGGATATGATGATGAGAAAGCCGATGGCATGTATTACATGGCATTGCTTCATGATGTCGGAAAGATTGGTGTTGATGATGCAATTTTAAGAAAGCCTGGTAAGCTGACTGATGAAGAGTTTGCGGCAATTAAGGCGCATACCGTGATTGGTTCACAGATTTTATCGCGCATCAGTTCAATGCCAGAACTTCAGTATGGTGCGCTATATCACCATGAGCGTTGGGATGGACATGGATATCCGAAAGGCTTAAAAGGGGAAGAGATACCAGAAGAGGCGCGCATCATTGCAGTTGCTGATGCATATGATGCGATGACCTCAAATAGATCGTATCGAAAGGCATTAACGCAAGACTGCGTGCATGATGAAATTGTAAATGGAATAGCAGGCAGTTTTGGCCGCCTGCCGCAAGAGCAATGCTTAAAATGATGGATCAGGATATTCATTATGATATGCGTCAAAAAAATGATGAGTCATCACAAAATGACGAACAAAAATATGAATATGGGATTAATTAAAAACAGAAGCATATGTATAGTTTTCGGCCTCTGTGTCGGTTAGTGTATGTGTCCATGACGGGCGCGCACCAGCGGCACCGGGGCCATAATTTTTATATTCTGCAAAGTATACAGTATCGTGAGCATCAATCTTTCCCCAGTCGTGCCAGCCTTCAGGTTTGATATGATCACCTATCTCAGAATTTAAAATGACTACTTTTGCATACTCACGCCATGGGCGGCCAAGGTAACATGTATTAGGCTCACTTCCAATAAAGCGGCAATGATTGAATATGTAGCCATAAGTTTGACCTTTTGGCGATGAACCGGCCGTCACATAGCCACCGCCTTCAGGAAGTGATTCAAGTGTACAATTTTCAAAGTAAGCAGTGGCGCTTCCAAAAATAAAATCGACACCACCGCATATATAAGTATTTTTATAATATTGTCTTCCGTTGATGCGCGGGGCAAATTCCTTCGGACCGCGAAAGCCGCCAGGTTCCTTCTCTTTTTCAGGAAGCGGCCCTGTAAAGAGAGTGTCCTGACTTCCAATAAGGCGGCAGTTTTCCACACGTATTCCCTCTCCCTCAGCATAGAGCGCAATAGCCTGACCAACTTTTTTTCCAGCGCCAGCAGCATTTTCTACAGTGAGATTGCAAAGAGTAATATCAGGTGCATCTAAAAATAAAGTGTAGGTGCGAAAGGTACCTCGCTTTATTCCGTCTGGCATGATTTCTCTTGCATAGTCATCATATGTAAGAATCGTATTTGAAGCATCGTCACCCATAAGTGTAACGTGAGGCTGTGAGATTGTCAGCTTTTCGTGATAGCGTCCCGGTGCAATGTGTATCGTAACAGGCATAGGAGCATAGGCTTTAGCTGCCTCAATAGCATCAGCGATGCGGGAAAAAGAAGTAGATTGTCCAGCTTTAATAGTAATCATAATGTGATCCTTTCTAATTTTGTGACTTAAATTTGTACCATATTGACATTTTAAAATATCACCTTTTTGCTGTCAATATGCGCTTGTGTTTTGACGAACGTTATTGTAAGATGGCAATAGAAAAATGAGTAACGATTCAAAGTTTTACAGAGATATGTAGGTTTTTGTGAACATAGTTGAATTGTCATAAAAACGGAGGGAAAACAATGGTAATTAGAGAATACAGCAAGGTTGAACTGGTATTTAGCTCTAGTGAGAGCGAAGCAGTCAAGATTGCACTTGTGAATCTGCGGCGCGATTTAATTCGCACACTTGACTGTAGCGTGACAGCAGGAGGCGTTATCCGTATTATTGTCGGAACAGTGGGCAATCTGCCAGAGTTAGATGAAAAGGCAGATATTTCAAAACTTCAGGCAGAGAATGGCACGTACCGCAAAGAAGCTTTTTTGATTCAGGAAAAGGAAGGAGAGCTCTTAATTGCAGGAACAGATCGCCGCGGTACAATTTATGGCATTTATGATTTCTGTGAATGGCTTGGTGTATCACCATGGTATTTCTTTGCCGATGTGCCTGTGCGCCGTAGAAGTGAAGTCGTAATTGAAAATGGTTATTGCAAGGTGGATTATCCGTCTGTTGAGTACAGAGGAATTTTTATTAACGACGAGGAAGAGTTAGAGCACTGGGTATGGCGCTATATGGGTGAAACGACCATCGGTGTAAAGACATATGAAAAGATTTTTGAACTGCTGCTTCGCTTAAAGCTCAATTATATCTGGCCGGCAATGCATGTCAATTCCTTTAATCTAAAACAGGAAAATGGTGCGCTTGCAAACCGCATGGGCATAGTTGTCGGAACGTCTCACTGTGATATGCTGATGAGAAGCAATAATCGCGAGTGGAAGCCGTGGCTTGCAAATAAGGGCTATACCGATGTGGAATATGATTTTTCTATTCCAGGCAGAAACCGTGAAATTTTAAAGGAGTACTGGCGCGAGAGCGTAGAGCAAAACCGTGATTTTGAAGTAAGCTACACAGTTGGTATGAGAGGAATCCACGACTCAGGTTTTGAGACAAAATCACTTGAAGGTCTGACAGGAGAGAAACTACTAAAAGCTAAAATTGAGCTGCTTGAATCTGTTATGGCAGCACAACAGGAGATTCTTTCTGAAACATTAGACACCGAGCCTATGAAGACCTTTGTGCCATACAAAGAAGTGCTTGAGCTTTATGACAATGGCTTAAAGGTGCCGGAAGATCTGACACTGATTTGGACAAATGACAACTATGGTTATGTGCGCCGCTATCCGGGTGAGAAGGAAAAGGCAAGAAAGAGCGGAAATGGTATTTATTATCATAATTCTTACTGGGCACCGCCGGGAGCTTCCTATCTGTTTATCTGCTCAATTCCAATGTCTCACACTAGAAATGAGCTGTTAAAGGCATACAAAGAAGGAATTCAGAAGGTGTGGGTTACAAATTTCGGCGCAATTAAGCCGCTAGAGCAGCAGCTTTCCTTCTACGCAAAGCTTGCATGGGAGGCAGATGGAGATGCCAATCGCGATCTTGAAACCTTTGACGAAACTATTTTTTTGACAAGATGGTTAGACCGCATGTTTACGGGACAGCCAGGAAAAACTGCAGCACCGCTTCTATTAGAATTTGATCAGCTGACAAATGCAAGAAAGCTTGAGCATATGGATGATGACTGTTTTTCACAGACAGCGTTTGGAGATGAAGCAGCAGCACGCATGCATCGTTATGAATATATTTGCAGAGAGCTGGAGAAGATTTATGAGAACTTGCCAGAGCAGGAGAAGGATGCCTTTTTCCAGATGATATTGATGAAGGTGCAGGCAGCTTATTTTACAAATGGCATGTATTATTATGCAGATCGCAGCCGTCTTTGCATAAGACAGGGCAAAAACAGTGATGCAAAGCGTTATACTGATAAGAGTCATGCATTTGATCTGGCACGCAGAAAGCTTCTTTACTACTACAATAACGTTATGAGTAATGGAAAGTGGAATGGCATATTAACACCAGAGGATTTTCCACCGCCGCGCACAGCTATGTATCCATCATGTCAAGTACCATTACATGCAGCAGAAGATCAGTTGATTGTTACCTGCTGGAATAACCAAAGTGAGCTCACCTTCACAGACAGCACACACGGTAACGCGAAATGGATTGAACTTGCAAATGCAGGAGACGGCGCACTGTCATATAAGATTGAAAAGCCAGAGTGGCTTGAGATTGTCGGTGCACTTCCAACAGAAGGAACACTTACAAAAGAAACCCGCTTCGTTTTTAGTGTAATACCACAGACTAAATCCGCAGAAGCACTTCACTCTGAAAATGCACCTAATGATGCAAAGTCATCACTTGTTCGCCACGGTGAAATTGCAGTATTTAGCGGTACACAAAAGGTTTGTACAATTCCAATAACCGATAAGACCGATGATGTAAAGGCTCGTGTACAAAAGGATGCAGAAGATGCGAAGCTGACTAAGGCAGTAGCTTTGCATGTTGCGATTGAAGACAGCGGCAGATGTGTTATTGAGGCAGAAAATGGTACAGAAGTATCAAGCTTGGACGCAGACGGCTGGAAGCTAATTTCTAATCTAGGCCGTTCACAGGGAAGTCTTTTGGAGGCAGAGATACCTGGTGCACAGTGGTCCTGCCCGTTCTATCTGACACAAGGTGGTGATTTTGTATTAGAGATTCATCGTTTCCCAACGCTTTGCTCTGTGGGACGTATTCGTATTGGCATATCTGTAGACAATGGTGAAATGAATGTGTTTGAGTCGCAGTCAACAGATGAGCACCGTGCGAATTGGAAACATAACATACTAAACAATGTGGATAAGCTTTCAGGACGTTTTACTGGACTGGCGGCAGGACTTCACAAGCTTACCTTCACAGCAATTGATCCATATGTTTCCTTCACACGCGCCGTTTTATACGATGAAAAGAGCGAGGCAGGAAAACAGCTGTCTTGTCAGCTTACAAGTCTGGCAAAACTTGTGGATGGAGCTTATAAAAGAAGCAATCTTGGAATTATTCTGTCAAATCCAGAATGCGAAATGCTTCCTAAAAATATTGATCTTGATGCATATTGTGAGCACTGGTACGGCAATGTAACACCAGAGCCGCGCCCTGTTTTGTATCTTCCGCTTTCAGCAGGAAAAGATTCGCTGGAAGATGATGATATAATAATTCGTCCAGAAGAAAACAGCGATACGATTACGCCGCAGCAGATCTTAGAAAAAGCAGTAAATCCTGTCACAGAGGCAAATGGCATTATCGAAATTGACGCAGCATCTGCAATGGCACAAACTGCATTTGCATCTACAAATGACAGCGTAGACGGCACTTCTTGGAATTATTGTGACAGTCCGGCATATAACGAAAGTGGTCTTGCTATGTATATCGAAAAGGAAGGCTTATCATGGAGTGAACAAGAAGCGCCAAGCCTTCACTATACAGTTAAGACACAGGGCGGTCATTACCGCATCTGGGTACATACATGGCAGTGGGGAGATGACTGTTCACACTATACTGTAGGAGTAGATGGCGTCATTGTACCAGAAAAGAACTGTATGGCGGACGCCCGCTATGGAAATATGCATCAGAGCATGTATGGAAGTGGGCACCAGTCTGGGAGTGCGAACTAGAGAAAGGTCAGCACGAAATAAGTGTGCACAGCCTAAATTCACGCCTTCGCATTGATCAGATACGGTTAGAGAAAGTGTAATATTTTAAGGTACATATGCAAAGCTTCGCAAAAGCACCGTAAGGAAGAAATAAAAGACCTGCCTGCCCATCACTGAGCAAGCAGGTCTGCTAATGTAATACTGTCAAGATAGTCATTTACGATTTCACCTAGTTTCATCCACATACCAATTGTGCGGCATTCAGATGCCTTAGGGCAGGAGGTTGAGCCAGATTCAATACACCGACAGGTTCAAGACTTGTTTCTGTAAGGCGCAGGATTCTTCCGATTGTGTATTCACTGGGAGACATAGTCAGACGATAGCCGCCGCCCTTGCCGCGCATGCCCTCAAGAAGATGTTCTTGGACAAGAATTTTTAAAATGCTTTCCAGATATTTTTCAGAAATTCCCTGTCTGGCAGCAATTGATTTTAATGGAATATATGGTTCATTTGGATGCTCTGCGATATCAATCATAACACGCAGGGCATAACGTCCTCTGGTAGATACAATCATAAGTCACCTCAAAAATAGAATTCGCTGTGTCACAGCAGATAAACCTATTATACTACAAGGTAAAAAGGAAATCAAATAAAATGTATCCTTTTTAGAACAGAAAAGTGAGAAAAACCTCTGTACAAATAAGAAAAAATCTTCTACAATGAAATTGTGGCAGCGAGCATAGAGCCGCTGACCAGAGTCTGCGGCGCCGCGTGGCAGACTTTTGTATAAGCGGCGCAGAGAGGAAATTGAAAAATGAAAAAGACAGGTAAGACAGCAGCATTAGCATTGACCATGAGTATGGCAGTGACAGCAATGCCGTTTGGCGTATCGGCAGAGGAGACAGATAAGACAGTTGTGCGCATTAATATGGAGTCTGAGCCAGATAACTTGGATCCATGGCTTTCAGCAGCAAGCGACACAGAGGCCGTATTTCACAATGTATTTGAGGGACTTGTACTGTTTGATGAGACAGGAGCATTGATTCCGGGATTAGCCGAGAGCTGGGATATTTCCGATGACGGATTGACCTATACCTTTCATTTAAGAGACGACGTAACCTTCCACAATGGAAAGGCATTTTCGGCTGAGGACGTCGTATATACCTATGAATCTCTTTCCGGTTTAGGCGGAGAGGAGGCTCTTTCTTCTAAATTTAAAAATCTGACTTCAGTAGAAGCCGTTGATGATTACACAGTTACAATGACACTCGCGGAGGCTGATGCTGCATTTTTGCAGTATACAAGAGTAGCAGTACTTCCAAAAGGATATGAGGATCAGTCAAGTGCTCCGGTAGGAACTGGCCCATTTGTGTTTGAAAAATATGTTCCTGGACAGATGGTTGTTCTGGAGAAAAATGAAGATTATTATGATGAATCCAGAATGCCAAAGATCGATGAGGCACAGATTTATATTATGGGTGATGACAGTGCCGTTTTAACAGCACTGCAGTCAGGACAGCTTGACGCAGGAATTGTTTATGCAGACAGCGCTGATTATTTAACAGGTGACTTTACTGTAAACAGTTCTCCGCAGAACATGGTTCAGTTATTTGCGTTAAATAACTCAGCCACGCCATTTGATGATGTGCGTGTACGTCAGGCATTTGAGTATGCAGTTAATAAGGATCAGATTATTGACGGTGTATTTGCCGGATATGCTACAGAGCTTTATAGTAACTTCAGCCCGGTAATGTCTTATTTTTATAATGATGAGCTTGAAGATGTCTACACATATGATGTAGATAAGGCAAAGGAATTGATGGCAGAGGCAGGATATGAGGATGGCTTTGATATTACAATCACAGTTCCGTCTAATTATCAGAAGCATATTGATACTGCTCAGGTAATCGCACAGCAGTTAAAGCAGATCAATGTCAACGCAACTATTGAACCAGTTGAGTGGGGTCAGTGGTTAGAGCAGGTATACACAAATGCAGATTATCAGACAACAGTTGTTGGTTTGACAGGAAAGCTTGATCCAAACGATATTTTAGGTCGTTATGTAAGCGATTATGCAAAGAATTTCATGAAATATAATAATCCGGATTACGATAAACTGATCGAAGAAGCAAAGACAGCTTCTGATGAGGAGCGCGTTGAGTTATTTAAGGAGTGTCAAAAGATGCTGACAGATGACGCTGCTGCTGTATGGATCTGTGATCCGAATGCCATTGCTGTTACAAGAAGCGATTTAAAGGGCTACACTTTCTACCCGGTAAGCTTCATTGATTTAAGCAAGCTTTACTACGAGGAATAAATCTATATAAGAAAGGCAGCCCGGCGAAAGTTTTTTCGGCGGGCTGTTTTGGAGTCAGACATATGAATTATTATATACAAAAAGCAGCGGGCCTTTTGGTAACGCTGCTGCTAGTGTCTTTTATTACATTCAGTGTTTTTCAGATTTTGCCGGGAAATCCTGCCTATATCATTCTTGGAGTAGATGCAGATCCAATGCAGATTGAGGCACTGAATAAGAGCATGGGATTAGATAAGCCTGCACTTGTGCGTTATGTAGATTGGATTGCAGGCCTGTTTCGAGGCGATCTTGGAGTTTCATATCGTTACCAGCAGCCGGTTGCACAGCTTATATCAGATGCGCTTGAAGTAACTGGAAGTCTTGCGATAATAACACTTATTCTGACATTGATAATTGGTGTTTTGGCTGGTGTGTGGCTGGCAGACCACTCAGATAAGTGGTATAGTCTTCCGCTTTCCATGCTCTCACAGGTCAGCATTTCCATCCCATCTTTCTGTATGGCAATCTTTTTAATCAGCATTTTTACAGTTGGTTTAAAATGGCTTCCATCTATTGGTTTTGTATCATTTTCAGAAAGCCCGTCAGGATGGCTTAAAAGCCTTATATTGCCGTCATGCTCATTAGCGCTTGGTACAAGTGCAATAGTGATTCGCTATGTTAAGGCGTCAGTTAACGGGCAAAGAAAGCAGGATTATGTGCGTACTGCTACAGTAAAGGTTTGGGAAAAAATAAGGTGATGTACCGTCATGTGCTTAGAAATTCCCTGATTCCGGTAATTACCATTTTTGGTATGACAGCAGCAGATATCTTAGGCGGAAGCATCATCGTCGAAAATGTTTTTTCCATGCCAGGAATCGGACGACTAATCTCAGTCTCCATCTCCAGCCGAGATCTGCCATTACTGCAGGGACTGACCTTCTACTTGGCGCTCATTGTTGTGGTGTGCAATTTCGCTGTCGATCTGATCTATTCACTGGTAGATCCGAGAATTCGTCTGAAGTAACAAAGCCAACGTTCGAAGCCTAGTGATAATTTATTATAAAAAGGAAAACAATCCATGAAACGATATTTAAAAAATAAAAGCTTTCTTACAGGAGCAATTTTGGCGTTTATTATGCTTGGGATGCTTGGTGTCAGTTTGTTTTGGCTGCCATACGATCCAGAAGAAATGTATCTTGCACCAAAGCTGTCGCTTCCTAGCATAGCGCATCCGATGGGAACAGATCAGTTGGTCGAGATGTGCTGAGCCGCATAATGAAGGGTATACAGGTATCATTTGGCATTGGTGTTGTCGTTGTAGTAGCAGGCGGACTTGTGGGAACACTTCTTGGCGCCTGTTCTGGATATTTTGGCGGATATGTCGATGAAGTGATTATGAAAATCGTGGACGCACAGATGGCATTTCCTGGAATTTTGCTTGCATTAATGCTGATGTGTATATTTGGACGAGGTCTAAGCAATACGATTCTGGCACTGTCAATCATGTCCATTCCGCGATTTGTGCGCATGGCGCGAAGCGGATTTTTAAAGCTTCGTGAAGCTGATTTTGTAAAAGCAGAGCGTGTCAGGGGAGCATCTGCACCGAGAATCATGTTTTTGCATATATTGCCAAATCTATTCTCAGAGCTGACGGCAACTGCATCATTAACATTTGCATCAGCTGTCATGTCAGAGGCAGGCTTAAGCTACTTAGGACTTGGTGTAGCACCGCCAAAGCCAAGTCTTGGACTGATGCTTTCAGATGCCCAGCAGACGCTTCTTATGGCACCATGGAACATTGCCATCCGGCGATTGTTATTACATTGCTTGTCATGAGTTTTAATTTGATTGGAGATGGAATCCAGGAGGTGACAGTGAACTGATGGAATTTCGTGCAGAACAGTTTTCAATTGAGTTTGAACATGAAAAAAGTGGTATCCTGCAGTAACAGATTTAAATATGCACATTGATGCCGGTGAGATGGTCGCATTAATTGGTGAGTCTGGCTGTGGAAAGTCAATTACAGCTCTGTCGATGATGGGCCTTCAGCCAAAGGATACGCGCCTTGGCGGTCATCTGTGTTTGGATGCTGAATCAGGTTCTGTGGATTTAACAGGGCTTACACAAAAAGAGTGGATGAAGCTTCGCGGAAGCGAGATTTCAATGATTTTTCAGGAGCCGATGACGGCACTCAATCCACTGATTAAAGTTGGAAAACAGGTATGCGAATGTCTTTTAACTCACCAAAAGGGCATAAGTAAAAAAGAGGCAAAGAGCCTTGTCTTAGAACAGCTAAAAAGCGTTGGTCTTCCAGATGTGGAAGATATGTATGACTGCTATCCTCACCAGTTATCAGGTGGACAGCGCCAGCGAGTTATGATTGCCATGGCATTTATAAATAATCCTGCTCTTTTAATTGCCGATGAGCCAACAACTGCGCTTGATGTTACGATTCAGACGCAGATTATGGATTTGATGCGCCAGATGAATAAAAAGACTAATACAGCTATTCTTCTAATTTCACACGATCTTGGCGTTGTAAGCAGACTGTGCAGTCGTGTTTACATTATGTATGCAGGTCGCATTGTGGAGAGTGGACCGGTTGATCAGATCTTATCGCATCCACTTCATCCGTATACAAAAGGTCTTGTAGAGGCGATTCCTGATATTACAAAGCGCGGAAAGCCATTAAAGGCTATACCAGGCAGTGTGCCGGGATTATATGCAAGAAGCAATACTGGCTGTGGCTTTGCAGAAAGGTGTGAGTACTGCACAAAGCAGTGTCAAAAAGAAGTGCCTTTGCTAGTACAGGATGGTGGACGCGCTGTAGCATGTTGGAATAAAAATTTTGACTCAGGAAGGGGCAATACTCATGACTGAACAAATAAAACAAAGACAGCCATTGATTGAGCTAAAAGATGTGACAAAAACATATCATGACGGTAAGAGAAAGGATGTTTTTGCCGTATCAAATTTTAATCTGACGCTTTACGAGGGAGAGACACTTGGTCTTGTCGGGGAGTCTGGCTGCGGAAAATCAACTATTGGAAATATGCTTGTTCATCTTCTTACACCAGATAAAGGTTCTATTTTATTTCGTGGACAAGACATTACTTCAATGAATGAGAGGCAGTTTCATCCGCTTCGAAAAGAGATTCAGATGGTTTTTCAGGATCCATACTCGTCGCTTAATCCGAGAAAGAAAATTGGTTGGCTTTTAGAAGAACCGCTTAAGATTCATAGAAAAAACATGAAAAAAGAAGAACGAAAGGCAAAGGTAGAGGAAATATTAAAAGAAGTTGGCCTAGATGCAGAATATGCAAATCGCTATCCAAAGGAATTGTCTGGTGGTCAAAGACAGCGCGTCAGCATTGCTCTTGCATTTTTGATGAATCCGGCATTTCTTGTCGCAGATGAGCCAGTGTCAGCGCTTGATGTTTCTGTTCAGGCGCAGATTTTGAATTTGATGCGTGAGCTTCAAGAAAAATATCAGCTGACATCTCTTTTTATCTCACATGATTTAGGCGTGGTATCGTATCTGTCAGACCGAATTGGCGTGATGTATTTAGGTCATTTGGTTGAGCTTGGCACAACCGAGGAAATTCTAAAAAATCCTGCACATCCGTACACAAAGGCACTGTTTGATGTCAATGCAGGTGTGCTTTTGGGTGAGATTCCAAGCCCATCAGATCCACCGTCAGGATGCCCATTTCATACTAGATGTGTGTATTGCACAGAAAGATGCAAAGCAGAAATGCCGCAGATGCAGACACTTTCAGGGGAAGGTGAAAATGTGCACATTGCGGCATGTCACAGGATTGAGGTCAGTTCACGAAAACTAAGTTTATCCGTGCCTGACCTCAAAGGGTAAACGAAGTAACGGAGCAATTCGTAGGTATTCAGAGTTTTAATTTGTCCGAATCGCCTTCTGTTTCCATTTTTCGGACGCGTATCGAATCAGGCAGACGATTGAGACAGTCAGCCAAGTGAGTCCAGTTGTCATCCAGATGCCCCAGTAGCCAATCTTTGGAATTTTTGTCAGAATAGAGGCATATACCAGACGGCAGAGAACCTCAGTCAGACCATTGATCATCGCAAATCCGGCATCTCCACATCCGTTTAAAATGCCTCTTGGAATGTAGATCATACCAAGGAAGAAATAGCATACACTGGTGATTTTAAGAGCAAAAGCACCTAGAGTAATGACGTCGGTTTCTTTTACAAAGAGACCGGCGATATTTTTTCCAAAAATAAAAGTGACCGGAATCATGATTGCACTGAATACAGCGACAATCGCAATTGATTTTTTGAAGCCAAGTTTCACTCTGTCGGTATCCCCAGCACCAATGTTTTGACCAGCATAGGTGGTAAGAGCAGTGCCGATTGAGTTATAAGGCTGGTTGATCAATTGCTCAATTCGGTTTGTGATTGTGTAGGCAGAGACAACCGTAGAACCAAAGCTGTTGACAATCGACTGCAAGAATACGCAAGAGACAGCGATCATGCTGCTTTGCAAGGCAATAGGAACACCGAGTCGATAAGAGTTTTGATGATCAAAATCAGGCTTTAGCTGCTTCTTTGTCAGATGAAAATAAGATATTTTCTTGAATGCATAGAAGAGACTTACTACGGCTGATAGTGCCTGAGAGAGGATCGTCGCAAATGCGACACCAAACACGCCCCAGCCAAAGCTAATGACAAACAAGAGATCCAAAAGTACATTGCAAATGCTTGATAGGATCAGAAAGTACAGAGGTGTCTTTGAATCACCAAGTGCTCGAAGGATTGAGGAGACACCGTTATATAGAGAAATTGCAACGATTCCTAGGCAGGTCGTTCTCATATAGGTGATCGAGTCGTTAATGATGTCATCTGGTGTCTTCAAAAGCCTTAAAACAGCCGGCGCAATCAAGTAGCACAAAATGCTGACAACAAGCGCCGACGAGATTAGTACATAGAACGAGTTTGCAATCGTCTCACTGACCTTATCAAATCGCTTCGCACCGTAAAATTGCGAGACAATGACACCAATTCCAATGCCAAGACCAGATGAAAGTGAGAAGAACAACCAGTTTAGTGAGCCGCAAGCACCGACAGCGCCAAGCGCATTGGCACCTACAAAATTTCCTACGACAATCGAGTCCACCATGTTATAGAATTGCTGGAAAATATTGCCGATGATCAGTGGGACAGAGAAGGTCAGAATCAGTCTGACCGGGCTGCCCTTTGTCATGTCGCAGTATTTGATGAAGGTTTCATATGCCTCCCTCCCTAATGTATAGTCTGCCTTTTTTTTAACATGGTAAAAGCTCATTGTAAATGGATTATTTTTGCTTAAATTCAGCTTAAAAGATAGATATTATTGTCTAGTGCCGTACAGATGGCCTGAAAACTCTCCAAACAGTGTTTCTTCTTGTTTGCGAAGGAAAATAGTAACATCAGATTCACCAAATACAGCCTGAATATGGATAGAGCCGACAGAGGTATCAAGCAGGTGAACGCGGATATAAAGCATGTTTTCGCTAAGCCATTCTGCGCTTGCTGCGTAATGCATAGAAACAGGCACAGGCTCATCGGCACGGTTTCCCATATGAGTAGTCATATTAAGCGTACCTTCTTTTAAAACACCAAAGCCAAATTCAAAAGTCACTGTGGAATCTGTATTGGACGGGGAAACATGGCACTTTAATGCCACTTTCCCCATCGCAGATGGCGTCAGTGGATCACTCATCTCAAATGAAATCTCATCCCAAATTGTTTCATTGATTATGTTTTTATCAAGTGTCTTTGCAGCGTCAGAAGCCCTTTGACTACATATGTCCCTCCAAAACTTGACATAATTGGCCTGAAATTTGTCAAAAAACTTGTATTTATGTCATTGACATTTTCAAATTTGTTGTTCCATGCCTCAGAAGCAGATTTATTGTGGTTAAGTGGACGTATTGCAAGCTTACTCATAAATTGCTCAAAAGCAAGTTTTTCTTCGTCAGTTGGTGTCCATGGTGCCTTTTTCTTTTCAAGCTCTGGCAAGATATGGCGAAAGATTGCATCATAGATGACCTGGTTGCCGCCCTGATAGCCCTGCGTGTCAGCAGTTGTCACGATTGCCGTGTTATATTCTGGCAAAAGAATAGCAAGCTGACCGCCCATTCCGTAGCAAACGATTGAGCCATGCTCGCCAATCCAAAACTGTAATCCATAGCCCTGGCTTTCAGATGGAACGGGACCTGTGACACATGTTGCTGTCTGAAATGAGGTCGATTCTTTAATATAATCAGCCGAAATATACTGTTTTCCATTCAACTTTCCATTATTTAAGATCAAAAGTGCAAAGAGCATAAAATCGCGTGAGGTTGCCATCAGACCAGAACCGCCCATACTAACGCCAAAACCATCTGTAAGACAATAGGCCTCTTTTGAAAAACCAATTTCGTTTAAAACTTTGTTTCGAAGGTAGTCAAGCATTTTCATGCCTGTCAGCTTTTCTACAAGAGCGCACAGTGTATGTGAGGAAGATGTATCATAGTGAAATACAGTTCCAGGCTTATGTGTAGGAGCTACGGTAAAAAAGCTTTTAACCCAGTCTGTTTTTGAGCTGAATTTATCGTAAGTAGTTGAAGCATGGCAGGAGCGCATGGAGAGCATGTCACGGATTGTGGTGGCAAGAAGCATGGATGTGCCTCGGAAGTGTCCGGGACGTATTCTGGGAAAAATTTTACAATAGAATCGTCAAGAGACAGGCGGCCTTCCTCCTGTAAAAGTCCAATTGCGATGCTTGTAAAGCTTTTTGTGACAGAAAACATCCGATGAAGGTCGTTTTTCTTTATTGGCGCATAGTAGCCTTCTGCAACAAGACAGTCATCTTTGCAGAATAGAAAGCTGTGCATAGAAATTTCTCGTATATTGATTTCGCGTAAGGCGTCAATGATGCAGGAGGCAGATATGCCTGCTGCTTCAGGAAATGTGGTGCTTGTAATTGTATTCATAAATAACAAAAATCCTCCTTCTTTTTGTTCAGTATAACGAATTAATGAGAAAGTGTCAATTTAAGAACACAGAAAAAACAAAGAAAAGAATCAAAAGTGACGGAAACTTATTATGGAAGAAAATGTTTATTAGTAAAAATTCAAAAACTACTTGTAATTTTATCGTTTACGTAGTAAAATGATAAACAAAGATGTTGTGATAAACAACAGATGTATATCTGAAGGAGGATTTCTAAATGGAGAAGAGAAAATTGATGGCACTGGCATCAAGTGCTGCAATGGTAATGGCTTCTATGGGCATTGCACCAGCTGTTATGGCAGATGAGGTAGAAAAGCCGGAGAAGATCACAGTAATGTTTGACGGTACCGTTTTCACACAGGAGAACGGACAGGCAGAGTTCGAGGCAAGATGGGAAGAGCTTACCGGTATTGACCTGCAGATTATTCAGCCAGACCATTCACAGTACTATGATGTATTAGGTCAGACCATCGCAGGCGGTGATTGGCCGGATGTTGTTCTGTTAGGTTCTACCTACTACGCTAGCTACGCAGCAGAGGGCGTTCTTTGGGATATGACAGAAGCATATGACAACTCCGAGCTCAAGGAGCGTATTACCGACCAGAGCGTTATCGATGGTTTAAAGATTGATGGTTCTCTATACGGAATTTCTCCTGCAAGAGGAAACGGCTGCATCACTTATGTAAAGAAGGCATGGTTAGATAACTGTGGCTTAGAGGTTCCGACTACTTATGATGAGTATCTGGCAATGCTTGAGGCATTTACCACTGGCGATCCGGATGGAAATGGTGTTGACGGCGATACATATGGTGTATCTTCTGCAGGTCTTATTGGAACTGAAGCTCCATATACAAACTATCTGCCGGAGTTCTATCAGGATGCTTACCCGAGCTTCTACAAGAATGATGACGGCGTATGGGTAGATGGCTTTACAGAGGATTCCATGAAGGATGCTTTAGAGAGATTAAAGAGTGCATATGAGGCTGGTTATATTGATAAGGAGTCTCTGACTAATGCAACATCTGACTGCCGTACCAAGTTCTACGAGGACAAGTTTGGTGTATTCACATACTGGGCAGGAACATGGGCAACCAACTTAAAGACAAATCTTGAGGCAAATGGTCTTGACAGTGAGCTTGTAGCAATCCCGCCGATTGAGGAGCTTGGCGCTTATACAGAGCGTGTTGCACCGGCTTGGTGTATTACTGAGGCTTGCTCAAATCCAGAAGGTGTATATAAGTACTTTATCGAGACTATGTTAGACGGCGGCGATATGCAGTTCTTATGGACATATGGTGTAGAGGGCGTTCATTGGTCAACAGCAGCAGAGGAAGTTTGCGGCGTTACATACGAGGAAGGTCAGTTCCATATGTTAGAGAACAGAGAGAAAGAAGGAACTGTTTACACAAAGAACCACATCGATCCAATGCTTGCAGTTGCTCCGCTTGAGAACGATCCAAAGGCAGAGGCAGTAGCAGAAGAGGCAAAGGTTTCCGCAGAGACTTTCCAGGAGCACAGCAAGATGGCTCAGCTGGTTGTTTCTACTGATGAGATGGCAGAGTATAACGGTGATCTGACCACACTTAAGAATGAAGTAATCGCTAAGGTTGTTACTCAGGGTATGAGCGTTGAGGATGGTATGGCATACTTTGATCAGCAGGGTGGAAATAACTGGTCTCAGAAGATTGTTGATTCTCTGAACAACTAATCAGTCCCAAACCTGACTTGTATGCACTAAGTTAAAAGCGTATGCAGGACAATTGATTTGTATGACAGACGGATAGCTGCTGGGAGGCATATCAATAAATTTGACTCTCAGCAGTTTTTTTCGTCTTTCAGATAGATGGAAGAAGCACACATACAGTGAGATTTCTGACATCATTTTTTGATGCAGGAAAAATCCGAAGCATCTAAATTTACAAATATAATAAAAAAGGAGAAAACGATGGCAAAAAAGAACACTATAACGCTCCCAGACGGGACTGTTGTATCACACAAGAAGCCACTCAAAGAGCAGATGTATAAGTACAGATGGTTCTATTTGATGTTCCTTCCTGTATTCATCTTTGTAGTAGTATTCTACTATCTGCCAATGTTCGGTATTGTTTATTCATTTACCGAGTACAAGCTGATTAAAGATCCTGTATGGACGGGATTCAAAAACTTTGAGACTTTGTTTTCAAAGCCAATGTTCTGGCGTGCATTTAAAAATACGCTGTTTTTAAGTATCTCTAAGCTGCTTTTGAATACATTTGCGGCAGTAGTTGTTTCACTGTTATTAAACGAGATTATAAACGTTCATTTTAAGAAGGTTGCACAGACAATTATTTATCTGCCGCATTTCTTATCTTGGGTTGTTACAGCATCTGTTTTTGGTTTGATTCTTTCCCCATCAAGCCAGGGTCTTGTAAACTCTTTCCTTGTTTCAATCGGTGTGGTTGAAAAAGGAAGCGAGATTTATTTCCTTGGAAGCTTAAAGTGGTGGACACCGGCATTCTTTGTTATTAACGTATGGAAGGATACAGGATGGCAGACCATTATCATCATGGCAACACTTGTTGGTATCAGCCAGGAAATTTATGAGGCTGCTGGTATTGATGGTGCAGGACGCTGGAAGAAGATGTGGTACATCACCATGCCGGCACTGGCAAACACGATCATCACTGTTATCATCCTGAACTTGGCAAAGGTTCTTAACTTGTTCGAGTCTGTATTCGTATTACAGAATGATGCTGTTATGGAAAAGGCAGAGGTTATTCAGACATACGTTTACAACCAGACCTTCAACAGCGGCGGTATCCCGAATTACGGTTATACTACAGCGGTAGGTTTATTCAAGTCACTTGTCGGCTGCGTACTCGTACTGATCTGTAACTATATCAGTAAGAAGGTTCGTAACGGACGCGGTATTGTTTAAGGAGGTGGAGAACAAATGAAAGATCATCCAAAGATTAGACTTTTTAATGTAATTAATGGAATCATTTTTATTCTGATCTCCATTATCATGTTGATTCCGATTTATAAGGTATTAGTCGATTCCTTCGACTTAAGTTCTGCTTATGGTATGAGATTGTGGCCGAAGCAGTTTGGTCTGGCTGGATATGAGAGTGTACTGTCAAATCCGACTCTGTATCGTCCACTTCTGATCTCCGTTGGAACAACACTGGCAGGTACCTTCCTTGGTCTGGCACTTTCTACACTTGGTGCATATGTTTTAATTCAGTGGGATATGCCGGGAAGAACATTCTTTGCAAACTTCCTGCTGTTTACCATGATCTTCAACGGTGGTATGATCCCGACTTACTTGGTTATGAAAAACTTGGGTTTAACAAATAACCTGCTCGGCGTTGTACTTCTTCCAGCAATCAATATTTATAACCTTGTTTTGATGAGAAACTTCTTCGAGGGTATTCCGCAGAGCTTGTTTGAGGCAGCAACACTTGATGGATGTACGCCAATGGCAACATTTATCAAGGTTGTACTTCCGCTTTCCAAGGCAGCACTTGCTTCCATCGGTCTGATGTTTGCAGTTGCTTACTGGAATGATTACACCAACTACAAGCTGTACATTACTGATTCTACTCTCTATAACTTCCAGATGAAGTTAAGAAGTATCATGATGGGTAGTGATCTTCCGCAGGCAAACGGCGGTGCAACTGAGAATACCGTAAAGAGTGCGGCAATTATCATTGCAATTTTACCATTCATGATTCTGTATCCGTTCCTGCAGAAATACTTCGTAAAGGGTGTTAACGTAGGTGCTGTAAAGGGTTAAAAACAAATAAAGGTGCGCTGTTGTCTTCGGATAACAGCGCGTTTTTGATTAAAAGAGGGTTTAAATAATAGAACTTAGGAAGGGCTGGCTGTTATGGCAAAGGCAAAAGTAACCGAAAAAAATATTAAGTTGATCCTGCAGGGCAGTATGGGAAAGGCAATTCTCGCACTGGCAGTACCTGTTGTGATCAATAGTTTTTTACAGACTATGTATAATCTGACCGATACTTATTGGCTCGGACAGCTTGGAACAAATGAATTAGCAGCAATTAATCTTGTTTCGCCGCTACAGCAAATTGTGGTAAACTTTGGATCGGGACTTACGGTGGCAGGTGCTGTTTTGATTGCACAGCTTATCGGAGCATCAAAAAAAGAAGAGGCAGCTCCATGGCAAGTCAGATCTTTGTCTGCGCAATGATATTTTCCATCATCTGCGCCGGAGTTATTGCAATTTTTACCCCTACTGTGGTAAACTGGCTTGGAGCAGATGAGCCGACAGCAAAAGTTGCAAATGTGTATCTTAGGCTTGTTATTTTAGATATGCCGTTTTTATACATGGTCAATATTTTTGCAGCGATTAGGCAGGCGCAAGGTGATACAGTATCACCTATGTTTTTAAATCTGACAGGAATTTTACTTAATGTTGTACTTGACCCACTTTTAATGATTGTGATAAACTGGGGAGCAGCAGGAGCAGCGCTTGCGACAGTTATTGCTAAGGCAGTTCCGGCAATGATTTCACTTGTAATCTTAAAGAGAGATACAACAGGTGTAAGGATTCGCTTAAAGGGTTTTCGCTTTGAAAAAAGCAAAATGAAAAGCATTCTCACAGTTGGTCTTCCGACTGCAATCGGCGGAAGTACAATGCAGCTTGGCTTTCTTTTAATGAGCAGAAATGTCTATGTGTATGGTACTGGAGCAATGGCAGCATACGGAATTGGCAACAAGGTAAATGGTCTTATCACGCTGCCGTCAAATGGTATTGGCTCAGCAGTTGCGACAATTGTTGGTCAAAACATTGGAGCAAATCAACTTGACCGCGCTGAAAAAGGCTATAAGATCGCAAGACGTGTGAGTGTTATTTTTTTGTTTGTTGGCGGACTGATTCTATCGCGTCCATTTTTATCAGAGGCGATAGTAGGGTTGTTTTCAACAGATGAAGAAGTAATAGCTATGGCTGCAGATTTTCTTAGCATCATGGCGTTATGGTGTTTTACAAATGGTATTTATAATTCCACAAGCGGTCTCTTTCAGGGAAGTGGTCATACGGAAGTTACGATGGCAGTTGATGCAACGAGGCTGTGGGTATTTCGATTTGCAACGCTTTATGTATGCGAGCATTGGCTTCATATGGGAGTTCGAAGTATCTGGTATAGCGTTGTTGTCAGCAATGCACTGTCATCTGTGATTTTGTATGTAGTATACCGCACGGGGCTTTGGAAGAAAAAGCGCGTGTAATTGTATTATCATAATCTTACGGAAAGGAAGAATCATAGAATGAGCTACAGACTTGCCATATTTGATTTAGATGGAACAATTCTTGATACATTGGAGGATTTAAAGGAGAGCACAAATGCGGCGCTTGCTGCAAATGGATATCCGGCGCGGACACTTGATGAGGTGCGCTGTTTTGTTGGAAATGGAATTGGAAAGCTTATTGAGCGAGCTGTGCCTAAGGGAACATCAAAGGAAGCGACAGAAAAGACGCTGGAGAGCTTTAAGGTTCACTATGGTATACACTGCGCAGACCACACAAAGCCTTATGATGGGATTCTAAAGCTGTTAGAGGATCTACGTAAATGCGGCATACAGACGGCAGTTGTTTCAAATAAGGCAGACTTTGCCGTGCAGGAACTTTGCAGTCAGTACTTTCCGAAAGCATTTGATTTTGTCGTTGGAGAGCGAGAAGGCATCAGAAGAAAACCTTGCCCGGACAGCGTTTTTGAAGTTCTAAAGACATTGAAAAAGACAGCGGCAGAGGCAGTTTATATTGGAGATTCCGATGTAGATGTAGATACGGCAAAAGAAGCAGGTATGGATGGAATTTTTGTAAACTGGGGATTTCGAGGCAGAGAATTTTTGCTTGAGCATGGCGCAAAATGTGTAGTAGATACGCCAGAAGAACTTGGAGAGTTGCTCATGCATTGAAAGTTTTATTTCTGTAAAAAGGAAATAGAACTTGGCTGTGGTATTATTGAACTTTATTGTTGATAAAAATAGAAGCACGTTCCCGCTCTAATTCATCATGCAGCTGCCGCAAAGTCCATTTTCGATTAGTAGGTGTAAGAATTGCCTTTAAGTCGATTTGAACTTTGCGGCTCTTTAATTCGAAGAGCATACGATTCAAGTGTTTTTCACTTAGGTCACAGAAAATAAGTATGCTGTCTGCAGGCAGTTTGTTTTCTGTAACTAAAG
>ENA-OQCN01000081-OQCN01000081.1-human-gut-metagenome-genome-assembly--contig:-NODE-81-length-41965-cov-2.772002_pt1 | contig 41965 bp, 43 predicted proteins | sample MGYA00242497_ERZ504576 | MGnify/ENA primary metagenome ERZ504576 (study PRJEB26092, sample SAMD00036296) | human gut metagenome | host: Homo sapiens | study: EMG produced TPA metagenomics assembly of...
CGGGATGTAAGTTTTACTGTGGAAAAGGGGAAGTACTGGCTATTGTGGGAGAATCCGGGTGCGGGAAGAGTGCATTGTGCAAAAGTATTATGAAATTACTTCCGAAGACAGCAAAAATCAAGTCCGGGAAAATACTGGTGAATGGAGCGGATATTACGGACTATACGGAAAAGAATATGTCACGGCTGCGTGGAGAACTTTTTTCGATGGTCTTTCAGGATCCGATGACATCTCTGAATCCGACGATTACGGTTGGAAAACAGATCGGGGAGGCGGTGAGGATCCATAATAAAAAAATGTCGAGAGGACAGATCAGAAAAAGAGTTATAGAACTGATGCAGTTGGTGGAAATAGACAGACCGGAAGAAAGGATCCGTCAGTATCCTCATGAATTTTCCGGGGGTATGCGTCAGAGAGCAGTTATGGCAATTGCACTTGCCGGTAATCCGAAGATTCTGTTTGCCGATGAGCCTACGACTGCGCTGGATGTGACGATTCAGGCACAGATTCTGGATGTGTTCCGGCGGATCCAGAAAAAACTGGAGATGGCAACTGTGTTTATCAGCCATGATCTAGGGGTTGTAGCCGGAGTGGCAGACCGTGTGGCGGTTATGTATGCGGGAAAAATTGTGGAAATCGGAACGGCGGAGGAGATTTTTTATGATCCAAGGCATCCATATACCTGGGGACTGTTACAGTCACTTCCTGTTCTGTCAGAAGGAAAAGAATGGCTCCCGACACTGCCGGGCATGCCGCCTACTGATTCATCCGCCAAAGGGTGATGCATTTGCGGAGAGAAACGTATATGCAATGAGAATAGACTATGAAAAAGAGCCTCCTATGTTTCGGATTACAGATACCCATTATGCGGCTACCTGGCTGCTAGATGAGCGGGCACCGAAGGTGAAGGTTCCGACGGGAGGACGAAGAGATGGAAAATGATATTTTACTGGATGTGCAGCATCTTTCGCATGTGTTCCGTCCGAATCGAAAAATGAAAGTAAAAGCAGTAAACGATGTTTCTTTTCAGATAAAGAAAGGGGAAATTTACGGTCTGGTAGGAGAATCCGGATCCGGGAAATCCACAGTGGCACGCTGTATTATGAATATATACAAACCATCCGGAGGAGAAATCTATTATAAAGGGATCCCTGTCTGTAAAAACGGGGAATTCAAAAAAAACAGGAAAATGCTGCAGTTGACACGGCAGATGATTTTTCAGGACTCGGTTTCCAGCCTGAATCCGGGAATGAAAGTCGGAGATATCGTGGCAGAGCCACTGCGTATTCAGTCGCGGAAAATCCGTACAGATAAAAAGGAAATAGAAAAACAGCTGGAGATGGTAGGACTTGACGGAAGCTATCTGGAAAAACATCCATATGAACTGTCCGGCGGGCAACGACAGCGGGTAGCGATTGCGCGCGCGTTGTTTGCAAAGCCGGATCTGATCGTAGCAGATGAGCCGATTGCATCACTGGATGTCTCTATCCAGCACAGATGATCAATCTGTTCCGGAAATTGCAGAAAGAGCAGGGATTTTCGTTTCTCTTTATTGCACATGATCTTTCGATGGTGAAGTTTTTGTGCAATCGAACCGGGGTTATGTATCATGGAAAACTTGTGGAGGAAGGAACCACGGAGGATGTGTTTTCACATCCGGACCATGAGTATACAAAAGCATTGCTGGCAGCAATTCCCGTACCGGATCCGAGGAAAGAACGAAACAGAAGGGTGATGAAGTGCTATGAGGGGTGAACGGATATTATATTATGGGAAAAAGGTGCTTATTTTCATAATCAGCGTATGGGTACTGTCTCTTGTAACATTTTATGTATCCAGACTTGCACCGGGAGATCCGCTGATTTCTTACTATGGAGAACGCGTGGAAAAGATGAGCCCGGAAGAAAGGGAATGGGCGGAAGAGAAACTTGGTCTGAATGATAAAATATCTGTACAGTATGCCAGATGGATCCGACAGGTATTTCATGGGAATTTTGGAATTTCATATAAATATAAAATGGATGTTCTGGAGGTACTCAAAAGCAGAATCGGCAATACACTGGTCCTCGGTGGCATTGGTTTTTTGATCATATTTTTCGGGTCGTTGCTTCTGGGCATTGTATGTGCATGGAAAGAAGGCGGATGGACAGACCGTATGATCTGTAAAGTGGGAACCGTAATCAGCTGTGTACCGGAGTTCTGGCTGGCGCTGGTACTGATTCTTGTGTTTTCTGTTTCTCTTCGATGGCTGCCAAGCTCAGGAGCATATGCGGTGGGGCAGGAAAACAATCTTTCCGATCGTATCGTGCATATGATTCTTCCATTAGCGGTTATCGTGACAGAACATCTCTGGTATTATGGCTATATGGTCCGAAACAAAATGCTGGATGAAGTCCGTGCGGATTACGTGCTGCTGGCGAAGGCAAAAGGAATGAAAAAATCACGGATCATGATCACACATTGTCTGAGAAATATTATGCCGTCGTATCTGAGCATTATGGCAATTTCCGTAGCACATATCATGGGTGGAACGTATGTGGTAGAGACTGTTTTTTCCTATCCGGGAATCGGCACGCTGGCATATGAAAGTGCTCGCTATAAGGACTATAATCTGCTGATGGTGGTCAGTCTGCTGTCCGGGATCATAGTGATTGTCTGTAATATGGCAGCACAGATTCTCAATGAGCGAATCGATCCGCGCATCCGCATCAGCAGACAGCCGGATATACAGGAGGTGAGGGAACATGAATGATCCGTTTGAAATTGTCGGTGTAAGACGGAACTTCTGGAACGTCAGGCACCGGAAAAAGAAAACAGATGGTATCAGGGAGTTCCCTGGCTGTCTGTCATTGTTCTTCTGATAATTGCTGGTGGATGTCTGTTCTGTAAATGGATCATGCCAAAAGATCCGTCCTATATGGATCTGAAAAATTATACCGTTGCTCCATGCAGGGAATTTCTGTTTGGGACAGATACCATGGGGAGAGATATTTTCTCCATGATATGGTACGGTGGACGACAGTCGTTGTTTATAGGATTTGTGGCAACAATGATATCAACCGGTATTGCGATTATCTTTGGAACTGTCAGTGGTCTGGCACCGGAATGGCTGGATATGTTACTTATGAGAATGACAGAGATTTTGCTGAGTATTCCCAATCTGCTGTTGGTTATTTTTCTGCAGGCGATTCTGGGGAAGGCAAATGTGCTGAGTCTGTCGCTGGTTATAGGAGTTACAAGCTGGACCAGTATAGCGAAAGTAGTAAGAACAGAAGTGCGTCAGCTAAGAAGCAATGAATATGTAGTTGCAGCCAGATGTATGGGTGGCGGCTTTTTCTATATTCTCCGGAAACATCTTGCCCCCAACTTTTTATCTTCTATTATGTTCATGGTAGTTATGAATATTCGAAGTGCGATTGTGGAAGAATCTACGCTGAGCTTTATGGGGATCGGGTTACCACTGGAGATCATCTCCTGGGGAAGCATGTTGTCACTGTCAGAAAAAGCACTGCTTACCGATGGCTGGTGGATCATTCTGATTCCCGGGGCTTTTCTTGTTGTAACCTTATTGGCCATTACCGGGCTAGGAGATTATCTGAGAAAAGAGTTGAATAAGAAAGAGAGTTATCTGTAGAGCGGAAGAAAATGCGATATGACGGATTCTTTTCTGACATTTTTTCTCATTCTGTTGTTTTTGATTGCATGTTTTTTTGAAACAAAGTAAAATACTAATGGAAAAAATGAAATAATAATATATGCAGGAGGAGAAACATGGATAACAAAGAATTCGCTTTACAGGAACACGAAAAATGGGCTGGAAAAATCGAAGTGATTAGTCGTGCAAAACTGGATACTCCGGAAGATCTGGCTGTTTGCTATACACCGGGTGTTGCGGAACCCTGCATCAAAATATCAGAGGATGTGGATCTTTCTTATAAATATACCCGTCGTCACAACATGGTAGCGGTTGTCACAGACGGAAGTGCCGTACTGGGACTGGGTGATATCGGACCGGAAGCCGGTATGCCGGTTATGGAAGGAAAATGCTGTCTGTTCAAGGCATTTGGCGACGTGGATGCATTTCCGCTGTGTGTGCGAACCAAAGATGTGGACGAGATCGTAAAGACCGTCAGCCTGCTGGCGGGAAGTTTCGGTGGAGTCAATCTGGAAGATATTTCCGCACCGCGTTGTTTTGAGATCGAGCGCAAGTTAAAAGAGTGCTGTGATATTCCGATCTTCCACGATGACCAGCACGGAACCGCAGTGGTAACGATGGCGGCCATGATCAATGCGCTGAAAGTAGTCGGAAAGAAGATTAATGAGATCAAAGTAGTAACTTCCGGAGCAGGTGCAGCCGGTATCGCGATCATCAAACTGCTGATCAGCATGGGTCTGAAAAATGTGATCATGTGTGACCGGAAGGGTGCGATCTACAAAGGCCGTGAAGGACTGAACAAAGAGAAAGAGGAGATGGCTGAGATCTCCAACCAGAACATGGAAAAAGGAAGCCTGGCAGATGTGATCAAGGGTGCTGACGTATTTATCGGTGTATCCGCACCGGGAACCGTGACACAGGAAATGATCCACACGATGGCTCCGAATCCAATTCTTTTCCCGATGGCAAACCCGACACCGGAGATCATGCCGGAAGAGGCAAAGGCAGCAGGTGCAGCCGTAATCGGAACCGGAAGAAGTGATTTCCCGAACCAGATCAACAACGTACTGGCATTCCCGGGTATCTTCCGTGGTGCGCTGGATGTGAGAGCGAGCGATATCAACGATGAGATGAAGGTAGCCGCTGCATATGCGATCGCAAATATTATCACGGATGAGGAGAGAAATGCAGAGTATATCATTCCGAATCCATTTGACAAACGGGTGGCAAAGGCAGTTGCCGAGGCAGTTGCGAAGGCTGCAAGAGATACGGGAGTTGCAAGAATCTAAGAAATTCAGAGGCTGCTGTGGTGATGGGGTGGCTGTGTGTATAGCTGCTCAGGCGGGAAAGTGATAGAAAAACAGAAAATCAGATGCAGGCTACAGAAATACTGTAACGGCATCTGATTTCTTACTGCAATAGATAACAAAAAATTGATCTGTGGATCGATTTTGACTATTTATTTCTGGTGCTTCTGACGATAGGCTCTTGGAGAGACACCTACCAGTTTTTGAATGCCTGTGTAAAATAGTTCTGCGAAGAAAATCCGCTGGACTCGGCGATCTGTGTGATGGAGTAGTCGGTGTCACACAACAATCGTTTGCTGTGGGTGATCCGCAGTTGCAGCAGGTAGTTAATCGGTGAGACAGAGAAGGCAGCAGAAAACTGATGGGAGAGATAGAATTTATCCCAGTGGACGATGGCTGCGATCCGCTCGAGTGTTACCGGTTCGTGGAAGTGTTCTTCGATGTAGGCTTTGGCGCGCTGACATTCATAGGGGATATCGGTTGGCGGCGCAAAGGAGAATTCTTTTCCAGTGATCCGGTGGAGCTGCAGAAGCAGAATGGACAGATAATGCTGGCAGACTTCCTCATAGGAAGTCTGTTTTTTTTGTAGTTCTTCCAGGATCGTGTGCAGGAGTGAGAGGATCATTTCCCGGTGGGAGGAGAGCTGGAAGATCTGGAAGGGGGAGAAGGTTTCTCCTTCGTGGAAGAGAAACTGTAGGTTATCGATTCCCAGCACAATATAGTGCATTTTCTTTTCCGGTGAGGAGCGCTCGGTGTGGTGGACTTTGGGATTGACGATGACGAGGTTGTTTTTTCGCAGGGGGATCTGGGTTTCATCGGTGCACAGCCATCCTTCGCCGTCGGTTACGTAGAAGAGTTCGGTGCAGTCGTGGGAGTGGAGGACACCGTTCCAGTCGGAGCCGAAGGAGGAGGAAGTTACGTAGCGGAGGTGTTGGTGGGGCGGCTGGTGTTCGGGGGATAAGTCTGTTAAGGAATAGGATAGGGTGGACATGTGGGGACCTCCTTTGGAAATTAGTGGGTTGGCGGGCGGACGAAATTGCGGTCATGCTTCTGGAGCCACACAACCGCTGGTAACGCAAATCTGAACTAGTCACTAACTCCGACTATGTTTGCGAGGGTCGGCTGACCCTCGCAAAAGTCTGCGTAAGTGCCGGATTCATCTTTGCTAAGGGCACCAGCAAAAGGCTGTGTGGCTCCAGAAGCATGACCGCAATTTCTGACGGTGGCAAACCCGGAACAGTATGATGCTGCGAGAAGTTTGCGCAGGAAAATATCGGAGGATGCCACTAGAAAAACCGTAGATGAAATATTTTACTGGTTTATATACGTCAGTATAGCAAAGAATCGCTTATACCGCAAGATATCTAATGTTTGGAACAAAAGTAGCATAGAAAGAATGGTGGGGATTGGATATAATGAATTTAGTGCAGCGGACGGGAAACAGCCGCCTGTCTGATGCAGACTGGAATAGGACTGCCGGCAGTGAGAGACAGATAGGGGAAAAGGTCATTGTCGGCAGTTATTTCTGGTGATTTATGATTTGGGATTGGATATAAGCGGAATTGGTAAGGTTCCGAGAGTGATAATAAAGAAAGGGAGAGGTGTGTGTTATGGGTAAAGAGTGTACAACGGGCAGAGTAACGATTCCGACTGATGTGGATGTCGTACCGGAGACACTGGAGCTGGTGAAACGGTGGGGGGCGGATGCGATCCGTGACTGTGACGGAACGGATTACCCGGAAGAACTGAAGAAGGTGGATGCGAAGGTATACGCAACATATTATACAACCAGAAAAGATAATGTATGGGCGAAGGCGAATCCGGATGAGATTCAGCAGATGTATATTATGACATCGTTCCATACAGCGACAAAGGGTGAGCTGTCGATTCATCTGATGGATCATCTGTATCCGGATATGTTAAAGGTAAATTCGCATGATGATATCCAGAGATGGTGGGAAGTCATTGACCGTACGACAGGAAAAGTGGTTCCGGTGACAGAGTGGAGTTACAGTGAGGAGACCGGTGATGTGACCATCAAACCGGCGAAGGCTTTTCATGATTATACGGTAAGTTTTCTGGCTTATATTATGTGGGATCCGGTTCATATGTATAATGCGGTGACTAATGACTGGCAGGGTGTGGAAAAACAGATCACGTTTGATGTCCGTCAGCCGAAGACAAAAGAATACTCCAAGAAACGTCTGAGAAAATTCCTGGAGAGTCATCCGTATGTGGACGTGGTTCGTTTTACTACATTTTTCCATCAGTTTACACTGATCTTTGACGAGCTGGCAAGAGAGAAATATGTAGACTGGTATGGTTATTCTGCATCGGTAAGTCCGTATATTCTGGAGCAGTTTGAACAGGAAGTTGGTTATAAGTTCCGCCCGGAATTTATCATCGATCAGGGTTACATGAATAACATGTACCGGATTCCGTCCAAGGAATTCATGGACTTTACCGCATTCCAGAGAAGAGAAGTTACGAAGCTTGCAAAAGAGTTTGTGGATATCGTGCATGAGTATGGAAAAGAAGCTATGATGTTCCTTGGTGATCACTGGATCGGTATGGAGCCGTTTATGGATGAGTTCAAGTCCGTAGGACTGGACGCCGTGGTAGGTTCTGTGGGAAATGGAGCAACGCTTCGTCTGATCAGTGATATTCCTGGTGTCAAATATACCGAGGGACGTTTCCTTCCGTATTTCTTCCCGGATACCTTCCATGAGGGTGGAGATCCGGTAAAAGAAGCAAAAGTCAACTGGGTAACCGCGCGTCGTGCGATCTTAAGAAAACCGATTGACCGTATCGGTTACGGCGGATACCTGAAACTGGCGGTACAGTTCCCGGAATTTATCGATTATGTGGAAAGTGTCTGCAAGGAATTCCGTACCCTGTATGAAAATATCAAAGGAACCACACCGTACTGTGTAAAAACCGTAGCCGTATTAAACTGCTGGGGTAAGATGCGTGCGTGGGGTAATCATATGGTACATCATGCGATTTACCATAAACAGAACTATTCTTATGCGGGCATCATGGAAGCGTTGAGCGGTGCACCGTTTGATGTACGGTTTATCACTTTTGATGATATCCGCAAGAACCCGGATATGCTCAAAGATATCGACGTCATCCTGAATGTGGGCGACGGTGATACCGCATATACCGGTGGGGACAACTGGACGGATGAGACGATTGTTTCTGCGATCAATGAATTTGTATACAACGGCGGCGGATTTATCGGAATCGGTGAGCGACCGGTCATCAGTGGGAAGGCAAATACATTCAGTTAAGAAGTGTTCTTGGAGTGGAACGCGAAAATGGATTTGACTGAACAAAGACAAATACAACTGGGAAGAGCATACCCACTTTATCACTGAGGACTGCAAGGGAGATGTGGACTTCGGAGAAGGAAAGAAAAACATGTATGCTCTGCCGGATACTACGATCATCCGCCAGATCGATAAAGAAGTGCAGATGGCAGTCAACTCTTTTGGAGAAGGAAGAGGCGTCTATATCAGCGGTCTGCCATACAGCTTTGAAAACAGCCGTGTGCTGTACCGTGCGATCCTGTGGGCTGCACACGATGAAGAAAACCTGCATCGCTGGTTCAGCAGCAACTACAACGTAGAAGTACATGCCTATGTAAAGAATGGTAAATACTGTATCGTAAACAATACCTACGAACCGCAGGATACCACTGTTTATAAGGGTGACGGAACAAGCTTTGATCTGCATATGGAAGCAAATGAGATTATCTGGAAGGAAATCTGAGAGTAAATAGAAACTAAAATGTAAAATATTGACTTTCCGACAGAATACAGGTAAAATAAAGTATGTTTAGCGGCTTGCCGGGAGGCAAGCGCTATTTTCGTTGCCAGGCATACGACAAAAGGTCCGGTGGACCTTTTAGTGATATTGTATACGAAGGGAGCTGACAGTGACAGCTTCTGCGGAGGGGATGGTATGCAAAGGCGATTTTGTGGCAAGAATGATCATGTGATAAGATTGTAAGAAAACCACAATGAAGAAGCGTAAGAAACAGGAAACTGTCAACCAGTCTGAATATCTGCAACAATCATGTGCGTGCAATTACAGATGTTCAGATCTCTCAGGGAAACCCCGGAAAAGTAATGGGAGGAACAAGATGAAGAAATATGGATTACCGGTGCGGAGGGACATATCGGAACCGCACTGCTCGATCTGCTTGAAGGCGTGGAATACCAGTTGCTGCCGACGGATATCGAGGAAGTGGATATCACAAAGATTGATGAGGTTACACAGTTTGTACATGTCAACCGTCCGGATGTTGTGATCAACTGTGCAGGCCTGACCGATGTACAGGAATGTGAAAACAATGTAGATGAAGCGTATCGTGTCAATGCGATCGGTGTGAGAAATGTGGCACTGGCTGCCAATGAGGTCAATGCGAAAGTGATACAGATTTCTACTGATGATGTCTTTGATAAGGAATCGCGGGTTCCGTATAATGAATTTGACAATGTGCATCCGAGAACGATCTATGGAAAATCAAAAGAAGCGGGAGAAAAGATTTTAACCCAGCTGTTAAATCGTTTTGTGATCATCCGAAGCTCCTGGATCTATGGAATCGGAAGAGATTTTGTGGATGAAGTGCTTCGCAATGTGGGACAGGGAAAGACGATGGAAGTGCCGAACAACCAGTATGCGGCGCCGACCAGCGCGAAAGAACTGGCGAAGGTGATCCGTTATTTTATTGATAATGAAGAATATGGTCTGTACCATGTGGTCTGCCCGGGAAGCTGCAGCAGATATGAATTCGCAAGAACGATTCTTGAGTATTCCGGAAAAGCCGGAGAACTGGATCTGTATCCGGTTGTGATCGAGGATTCTGCGCGCCCGACATACTCCGTTCTGGACAACATGATGCTTCGTCTGACCGGCATCGAAGAGCCGAAAGACTGGAAGGCAGCCCTGAAGGAATATCTGGATGAGACAGGAGGGTTGGAATAATGGCAAAAAATACTGCAGAAAAAACAAAGAAGAAAATTGGTCTGTCTACGCAGATCTTCATCGCACTGCTGATCGGAGCTCTGTTTGGAGTTGTGATCCATTACTGGATTCCTTCCAGTTATATCAAAGATACCGTCATCGTAGAAGGGGTTCTTTATGTGGTTGGACAGGGATTCATCCGTTTGATGCAGATGCTGGTTGTACCTCTGGTATTCTGCTCTCTGATCTGCGGAAGTATGGCCATCGGAGATACCAAGACTCTTGGAAAAGTTGGTGTAAAAACCATCGGATTCTATCTGGTAACCACAGCCCTGGCTGTATGCGTGGCCTGGGAAGTGCTCTGCTGATCAATCCGGGCCGGGGTCTTGATATGGATGCTGTTCAGAAAGGAACTGTATCTTCCACTACAGAAGCCACCAGTCTGGTGGATACTCTGTTAAATATCATTCCGAAAACCCGGTACAGTCCATGGCGAACGGCGATATGCTGCCGATCATCGTATTTGCCCTGTTTGTCGGTATCATGCTGGCAAAACTGGGAACCAGAGGTTCGGTTGTGGCAAATTTCTTCAGCCAGTTTAACGATGTCATGATGGAGATGACCATGGCGATCATGAAGATCGCGCCGATCGGTGTGTTCTGCCTGATCGCACGTACCTTTGCAACGGTTGGATTCTCCGCATTTGCTCCGATGTTAAAATATATGGGCAATGTAACACTGGCTCTGGCGATCCAGTGTCTGGTAGTATATCAGATCCTTTTGTTTGTTTTCACCAGACTGAATCCATTCAAGTTTATCAAGAAATTTCTGCCGGTTATGGGATTTGCATTCTCCACAGCAACATCCAATGCGACGATCCCGATGTCGATCGATACGCTGAGCAAGAAAATGGGTGTATCCAAACAGATTTCTTCCTTCACGATTCCGCTGGGTGCGACCATTAACATGGATGGAACTTCTATCATGCAGGGTGTTGCGGTAGTTTTTATCGCACAGGCGTATGGTATCCCGCTTACGATGGGCAATCTGGCAACCGTAGTGGTAACAGCAACGCTTGCTTCCATCGGTACTGCAGGTGTACCGAGTGTTGGTCTGGTAACTCTGGCGATGGTACTGAATTCCGTAGGACTTCCGACCGAAGGTATCGCCCTGATCATGGGTATCGACCGTATCCTGGATATGATCCGTACCGCAGTCAACATCACCGGTGATGCTGTATGTACAACGATCGTATGCCATCAGGAAGGCAGCCTGAACAGAGAAGTATTTAATAAAGACTGAAAATAAAAACAGAAAAAAGAAAGGCACGAAGTTGTCGGGATCAGAAAAATCCGACGGTTTCGTGCCTTTTTTTGTGAAAATTTATCAAGAATGAAAGGTGTCTGATACCAGAGATTACGGAGCGGTGACCGGGAAGGATAGCGTTACCTCGAAGAACGTATTTGTCTGGAAAACTACAAGCTTTCCACCCATCCGCTCCATATTCCGCGTACTGCTCTTGAGACCGATGCGGTTGCTTTCTACTGCGGAATGTTCCGGTTTCACAGTATTTTTTAAGGCAAGACACAGCGCAGCATCTTTGTTGATTTCCGGCGGAAGCTGCATGGAAAGCGTGACTGTTTCCTGTTTGCTGCCATATTTCAGAATATTGGAAAACAGATTATTCAGGATCCGCTTGCAAAGCTCCGGGTCTGCCTGAATCGTAAGTGCGTCCGGGGTGGTGATGTCGGAAATGTCAGCATCCGGAAAGGATATATCCGTGTGAAACCCGGCCAGTTCCAGAAAATCCATCTGTTCCCGGAAAAGTCCGAGAAGCCGGGAAAGTGAAAAAGGGATCATCCGGATCTGTTCCGGCTCGGACACGTCGTATACCAGCGCATATTCAAACATCCGGTCGGTGAGCCGGCGAATATCATCGGTTTTTTGCAGGCAGCGGGTGACATAGGTATTCTGCATATCGGGGTTGCGGTCTAATTGCAGGATGTCCAGATACCCGTGGAGAACAGTCAGCGGCGTGCGAAGATCGTGAGAGAGGGCGGCAATCAGTTCCCGGTTGGCTGGTGCGCCTCCTGTTCCTGACGGATATTCTGATCGAGGGTGAGACGGAGATGGTCAAGTTCCCGGGAGAGAACACCGATCTCGTCTGCACCGGAAGATACAAGCGGAGTGGAGAGATCACCGGCGGACATGCGAAGAATCTCCTGCTTTAGAAGTACCACCTGCTTCATTTTCCGGTTGATAAAAAACAGCAGGATCAGAAGGAACAGACCGACCGACAGAAACAAAGAAAACAGAAAGTAAGGAAAGATAAATATGGAACTGTGGTAAAAGGTGACAATCACGGTCGCGTAGCCATTTTTGAATTCTGTATTCCTTTCATGCCGTTGTTCGGTCACCCCGTCAGTCAGACTATATCCGACATCGAAGAAGAACCGAAAGCGTTCTTTGCCCATACAGCGGGGATACTGACCGGCCCGGTAGATACCATCTTCCAGGCCATAGACATAAAGACCGGTGTAATCATCCAACCGATCAAATAAGGACTGCAGTTTTTCCACGGCTTCTGTATCCGATTCAGAATCAGGAATATCGTAGTTCAGAGCCTCTGTTCCAAGCATGGTCCAGAAATTTTCATCCGGCTGTGGAACAGGGAGCATTATGGGAAGATTTGTTTCTGTAATCACGTGAAGAACATACCATTTGTTTGCCCACAGAGTATGAAAAAGACCGAGGCAGAGCAGAGCAGAGGCAAAAAGAAGAAGCAGGAGTTTAGTACGTATATGCTGAATCTTAATCACAGTGATACCCCCTTCCCCATGTGGTTTTTATGTAAACCGGATTCGACGGATCCGGTTCGATCTTCTGACGCAGATTCCGGATATGGACGGTAATCGTGTTGCCGGCGCCGTAATAGTAAGGCTCTTCCCAGACGGCTTCATAAAGGCGCTGAGGAGAGAAAATCTGTCTGCGGTTGGAAAGCAGCAGCTTCAGGATCTGATACTCTGTGGAAGTGAGATCCACCGGATGTTGATGCAGCGTCACCTTTTCCGACCGGGGATCCAGGCACAGATCGCCGCAAGTCAACAGATTGGATGCTGACTGTCCGGCAGTCGGGGATTTTCCCTGATAGATCCGGTAACGGCGAATCAGCGCTCTGGTGCGTCCGAGAAGTTCCGTATAGGAAAAGGGTTTTGCAAGGTAATCGTCCCCGCCACTGGAAAAGCCCATAAGTTTATCGCTGTCGGAAGTCCTGGCGCTTAAAAACAGGATCGGTACGTTGGTCAGCTGCCGGATCTTCTGGCAGGTTTCGTACCCGTTTAACCCCGGCATCATGATATCGAGAATGATCAGATCAAAACTGCCTTTTTCCAGAAAATGAAGGGCTGAACTGCATCGGCAGCCTCTGTCACCCGGATACCTTCCCCTTCCAGTAAAACATGTATGATATCACGGATTTCCGGGTTATCGTCTACGACAAGAACCTTTGTGGTTTGCTGCTCCATGTGTTTTCCTCCGCTTTTTCGTAAAACTTCTGGTAACTATTCAGTAGCCACTATCCTGCGAGGTGTTTTGGCATGATAGATAGTCCAGACTCTGCATTTGCAATTGCATGGTACCGGATGTTGCCCGGTAACTTTCTGCTCCTCATTATACAGGAATTTTACAGATTGTAAAAAAATCTTTAGAAATCTTAGGATTTATCTTTCGTTAATTTTAAGAAACAGGGGGTACAATGCTGAATCGAAGGAATAAAATGGATAAGTATACGTTCTGAAACGGAAAGAGGAGTGAGAGTATGAACCTGATATCAGTGATTGTTCCCTGTTGGAACGAAGAGGAGACCATACCGATCTATTATGAACATATGTGTCCGGTGATGGATGCGATAGATGCGGACTGTGAACTGATCTTTGTGGATGACGGATCACAGGATGCGACACTTTCGGAGATGAAGAAACTGTCAGAGAAGGATGCGCGCTGCCAGTATCTTTCTTTTTCGAGAAATTTCGGAAAAGAAGCGGCCATCTATGCAGGTCTCTGTAAGGCAAAGGGAGATTATGTGGTGGTGATGGATGTGGATCTGCAGGATCCGCCGGAACTGTTGCCGAAGATGTATGAGATGGTCAAAAGCGGAATCTGTGACAGCGTCGCCACCAGACGCTCCGACCGAACCGGGGAGCCGGTGATCCGCTCGTTTTTATCGGAAAACTTCTATAAATTTATCAATAAAATCTCAAAAACACAGCTGGTGTACGGAGCGAGAGACTATCGGATCATGTGTCGGAAAATGGTAGATGCCGTGCTGCAGATGAGTGAGTATAATCGGTTTTCGAAAGGAATCTTCAGCTGGGTTGGCTTCAAAACCGAATGGCTGGAATATGAAAATGTGGAGCGCAGCGCGGGAGAGACGAAATGGTCTCTGCGCCAGCTGTTTAAGTATTCTCTGGAAGGAATTACCGGTTTTTCTGTGGCTCCCTTATCGGTGGCGGCAGTGCTTGGCGTTGTATTCTGCGGGGTATCGTTTTTAATGATCTTGTTTCTGGTGATTCGGACACTGATCTGGGGCGATCCGGTGGCGGGCTGGCCTTCGATGGTCTGCGTGATCCTGTTTATGGGAGGCATCCAGCTGCTCTGCATGGGGATCATGGGAGAGTATCTCTCGAAAACCTATCTGGAATCCAAACATCGTCCGATCTATATCATAAGGAGTTCCAGTTATGAAAAAGAGTAATGCAAAAGAGAAAATTTGCGGACTGGCGTCTTACGCTGTACTGACTGTTCTGACTGTGGCAGCGTGCTGGTTTTTGCCGGAAGATACGGTGTCTTCGGGGCAAATATGGACTGGATCAGTCAGCACAGCGTGTTCCCGGAGTATTTCCGGCAGCAGTTTTATAAGACAGGACAATTTTTTCCGGAATACGCGGCGAACATCGGCGGCGGGCAGAATATTTACAATTTTTCCTATTACGGGCTGTATAATCCGATCGTGCTGATCGCCTATCTGCTTCCGTTTGTGAAAATGAGCGATTATCTGATGGCTGCCAGTGTGATCTGTCTGGCGGTTTCGGTCTGCCTGCTGTATGGGTGGTTGAAAAAACGGAGATTTTCCACAGAGATTGCGCTGGGTGTAGCAGTCCTGTTTTTACTGGCGGGACCGATGATCTACCAGTCCTGTCATCAGATCATGTTTGTGCAGTATATGCCATTCTTACTGATGACGTTTCTGGGTGTGGATCGGTACTGGGAAAAAGGGAAACCAGGTCTGTATACCCTGGGCGTGTTTCTGATGATTCTGACCAGTTTTTATTTCAGCATCGCGGGAATGGCAGCGATATTTTTATATGGTTGGTACGGTTATCCCAAAGGGATCCGAAAGAGAAAACTGTTTGGATTCCCGGTTCCGATGATCGTGGCGGTACTTTCAGCCGGTGTATTGCTGGTTCCTACGGCATATGCGATCCTGCAGCGAAGCGGAAGTTCCCAAAGTCAGAATCTGAAAGAACTGCTGATGCCGAATCTGCAGCTGGACAGTTCACTGTACGGCACTTACAGCGTGGGGCTGACGGTTATTCTGGTGGCGGTTTTGCTTGGCGGGATCGTGTGTGGATCGATCCGGGAGCGGGTGGTATCGGTGGTCTGCGTGGCACTTCTGACGGTTCCTGTATTTGCCTGGGGATTTAACGGGATGCTGTATGTGCGGTACAAATCACTGATCCCGTTTCTCCCATTTTTCTGTTATCTTACGGCAGTGTTTTTGAACCGTATGAAAACGGGGAAATAGGCAGATGGAAAGGAACATTCATATTTGGCGGTACGGTGGGTGTCAGTCTGCTGGCAATTTATCTGCAGGGGGACGGATCGAGGGCGCAGAATTATCAGCTGATCCTGTTCGAAAGCGCAGCACTGTTTTTCTTCTTTCTGATCTTTCAGAAGTGGAAACGCCCGTTCCTGCTTCTGGTTCCGGCGCTGGTATGCCTGGTGCTGATCAATCATGTGGTGAATGGAAAGGCAGGCAATCTGGTGCAGAAAGAAGATTATCAGGAGATCACAGACAGTGCCTGGCAGGATACCGTGCGTGATGCGCTGGGCGGAGAAACCGGCCTGTACCGGACGGAGCAAAGCGGAGTTGCAAAGAAGCGAAAAGACAACGTAAACCGGATCTGGGATATGCGCCAGTGGACGACTTCGGTATACTCTTCCGCCTATAACACAGCGTATCAAAAGTTTCGGAACGATGTCTTTCAGGTGGAACAGCCGTTTCGAAACGGGCTGATGCAGTCCGCCTCGGCCAATCCGCTGTTTCAGAAATTTATGGGAGTCAAATATGTGATCGGACGGAGTGAAGACGGGGAGAACTTCACGACGGAGATACAGGAGGCGGCTGCGCCGGTGATCTACGGAACGAATCGGGTGATCGCGGAAAAAACGTATCAGGCCATGAAATTCCCGTATAATCAGACCATGCTGATGCAGTATGCGGTAACAGGAAATGAAAAGATCGTCGATGCAGGGGTTGAAATGACGAAGGGTATACAGGAAACAAACGTAACGTTTACGGCGAAGCAGGGAGTGACAAAGGAAGACGATTCCTGGAAGATCAAGACAAAAAAAGAGCAGAAAGCCACACTTTCTCTTGACGAAGATACATCGGGAAAAGAGAGAATCCTGTATCTGCAATTTGATGTGGAAAATGGACATCCGAACCGGGATGTGAGCATCGTGATCAACGGGATCAGAAATAAGCTGACGGCAAAAAGTCATCTGTATTATAATGACAACACGACATTTACTTATGTGATGAAACTTTCCGCAGATCAGGAAAAGATAAAAGTGACGTTCGGTGCGGGAACTTATCGGATCTGTAACCTGAAAAGCTATGTCAGTGACACGACGGTACTGGAAGATGCTTCTCTGTATCAGTCCACATTCACACCGGATCGGAACGCAACAAAGGGAAACCAGATCAGTGGCAGTATCGAGATGGAGCAGGACGGCTATCTGATCACATCGATCCCGTACGACAGTCATCTGGAGATCAAAGTGGACGGGAGAGAGGTCGTGACGGAGAAAGTCAATACGGCGTTTCTGGGCTGCCGGATGGTAAGCGGGGGGCACTGGGTGACGATCACCTACCACGCCCCGGGACTTTCCACGGGAAAATGGATCAGCCTGCTGGGGGTCTTTTTGTGTGGAGTGATGTGTTTTCTGACGGGGAAATGAAAAAAAAAGCAGAGAAAGAGACAGATGAAGAAGTTGCAGAATATGCCTCTGGTGTGAATAAGTTCTGTAAAATGTGGAAAAAATCAGGTATAAATGTTGGTAAATGTGGACAACGTGTGTGTATGACAGGTTGTAGAAAAGACCGGAACATGATAAGATATCAGGGTCAAAAGGTCTGAAATCTGACGCAAGCTTGCTTGCAGGAAGATTTCTGAACTTGGGGCCCGCCAAAAACATGAGTAAGTAGCCATTTTTCGAAGAATGAGCGGATTGCGATGTTTTTGAGGATTGTGAGAGTACGAAGTACGGAACAATCCGATATCTTAACATCATTATAATCATGTGGCAACAAACAGAGAAAAGAGGAATTATCATTATGAAATACAATTCGGTCCTGGACTTACACACTCATACAATCGTCAGCGGACACGCGTACTCCACGTTAAGAGAGATGGCAAAAGCAGCCTCCGATAAAGGGTTGGAGCTGTTGGGAATCACGGAACACGCACCGAAGATGCCGGGAACCTGTCATCTGTTTTATTTTGACAATCTGCGGATCGTGCCGAGAGAACTGTACGGCATCGAGCTGGTGCTGGGGTCTGAGGTCAATATTCTGGATGCGGAAGGAACCGTAGATCTTCCGCAGAAGACTATGGAAAAGCTAGATATCATCATCGCCAGCCTGCATACCCCGTGCATGGAACCGGGAAGCTGTCAGGAGAACACGGAAGCGTATCTGAACGCCATGAAGAATCCATGCGTCAATATCATCGGTCATCCGGATGACGGAAGATATGAAGTGGACTACGAGGCACTGGTACAGGGAGCAAAAGAATACGGAAAGATCCTGGAACTGAATAACCATTCCATGGATCCCGGCTGCAGCCGTATCCATGCGGTGGAGAACGATACGATCATGCTAAACTACTGCAAAAAATATCAGGTACCGGTCGTGATGGACAGCGATGCCCACTTTGATACACTGATCGGGGAATTCGATATGGCAAGAGAACTGCTGACAAAACTGGACTTTCCGGAAGAACTGGTGCTGAACCGCTCAGCAGAAGAAGTGAGAAAATATCTGAAGAAGTAAAATTTACAGACTTTACAAATACAAACGTATATGCTACGATAAACTATAGTCATAAACAAAAACACCGTGACGAAGAGAGTACATGCACGACTGTCATTACAGAGAATTCCCGGAGGCTGAGAGGGAAGTGACAAGGTGAATGAAGATGGCTTCTGAGAGGCGCACCGAGCCGGAAGGTTAGGCTGCGACAGGATCCGCCTGTTATAGCGGCAGAGTATAGCAGTACAGCAGTACTTGGCGAGGTTTCTTTCGTGAGAAAGAGACGAAGAGAAGTGGTAACACGGTATCATATCCCGTCTTCTTACAAACAGTAAGAAGGCGGTTTTTTTACGCGAGCAACGAGCCAAAGTCCGTGCTTGCACGAGCCTTGGCGACTGCCGCGGTAACTTGAGAAACTCGCGGAGCGTGTTTCTCATAGTATGCGTGAGCAAGGAGGAACCAAACATGGCAAAAGAAAAATTTTATATGACAACGGCGATTGCCTACACATCCGGCAAACCCCATATCGGTAATACCTACGAGATCGTACTGGCAGACAGTATCGCCCGCTTCAAAAGACAGCAGGGATACGATGTATTCTTCCAGACCGGTACGGATGAGCACGGTCAGAAGATCGAGCTGAAAGCCGAAGAAGCAGGTATCACACCGAAGGAATATGTAGATAACGTATCTACAGAGATCAAGAGAATCTGGGATCTGATGAACACTTCTTATGACAAGTTCATCCGTACCACAGATGATTATCATGAAAAACAGGTACAGAAGATTTTCAAAAAGCTGTACGATCAGGGAGATATCTACAAAGGACATTACGAAGGAATGTACTGTACCCCGTGCGAATCCTTCTTCACAGAGTCTCAGCTGGTAGACGGAAAATGTCCGGACTGCGGACGTCCGTGTACACCGGCAAAAGAAGAAGCATATTTCTTTAAAATGAGTAAATACGCTCCTCGCCTGATCAAATATATTAACGAACATCCGAAGTTCATTCAGCCGGTATCCAGAAAGAACGAGATGATGAACAACTTCCTGCTTCCGGGACTGCAGGATCTGTGTGTATCCCGTACTTCCTTCAGCTGGGGTATACCGGTAGACTTTGATCCGAAACATGTAACTTACGTATGGCTGGATGCGCTGACCAACTACATCACCGGTATCGGCTATGACTGCGACGGCAACAGTTCCGAACTGTTTAACAAAAACTGGCCGGCAGACCTGCATCTGATCGGTAAAGATATCATCCGTTTCCATACGATTTACTGGCCGATCTTCCTGATGGCTCTGGATCTGCCTTTGCCAAAACAGGTATTTGGTCATCCGTGGCTGTTACAGGGCGATGGCAAGATGAGTAAATCCAAAGGAAATGTGATCTATGCAGATGATCTGGTAGACTTCTTCGGTGTAGATGCTGTCCGTTATTTCGTTCTGCATGAGATGCCGTTTGAAAACGACGGTGTGATCACCTGGGAGCTGATGGTAGAGAGACTGAACTCTGATCTGGCAAACACCCTGGGTAACCTGGTAAACCGTACCATCTCCATGTCCAACAAATATTTTGGCGGTGTGGTAACAAAAACAGGTGTGGAAGAAGACGTAGACGCTGATCTGAAAGCAGTTGTAACAGGAACCAAGGCAAAAGTAGCTGCCAAGATGGAAGACCTGCGTGTGGCAGATTCTATCACAGAGATCTTCAACCTGTTCAAACGCTGCAACAAATACATTGACGAGACCATGCCGTGGGCACTGGCAAAAGACGAAGCGAAGAAAGACCGTCTGGCAGAAGTTCTGTACAACCTGGTAGAAAGTATCACCATCGGTGCTTCTCTGCTGGAATCCTTCATGCCGGAAACCACAGAAAAGATCCTGGATCAGTTAAACGGAGAAAAGAGATCTTACGAAGAACTGGATCAGTTCGGTCTGTATCCGTCAGGAAATAAAGTAACAGACAAACCGGAGATCCTGTTCCAGCGTCTGGATCTGAAAGAAATTCTGGAAAAAGTAGAAGCTATGAAAGCTGCACAGGCAAAACCGGAAGTACCGGAAGAGCCGGTGGTTGATATCGATGCAAAAGAAGAGATCACCTTCGATGATTTCGGAAAAATGCAGTTCCAGGTTGGTGAGATCATCGCCTGCGAAGAAGTGAAAAAATCAAGAAAACTGCTGTGCTCTCAGGTGAAGATCGGCAGCCAGGTAAAACAGATCGTATCCGGTATCAAAGGACACTATACCGCAGAAGAGATGGTAGGAAAGAAAGTCATGGTTCTGGTGAACCTGAAACCTGCAAAACTGGCAGGTGTACTTTCTGAAGGTATGCTGTTATGTGCGGAAGATGCGGACGGCAACCTCTCTTTGATGGTTCCGGAAAAGAAGATGCCTGCAGGCGCAGAGATCTGCTAGAAAGAGTGAACCGACATGATATTTGAAAGTCATGCACATTATGATGATGAGGCTTTTGATGAAGACCGAAAAGAACTGTTGGATGCCCTGCCTGCGCAGGGCATCGGCAGAGTGATCAATGTATGCGCGGAAGTAGAAGGCTGGAACCGTACTCTGGATCTGATGGAACGATATCCATATATCTATGGTGCGGTGGGTGTACATCCGGATGATGTGGGAGCACTGGACGAAGAGAAAATTCGACGGATGCATCAGATCTGCCAGATGGAAAAGACGGTGGCAGTAGGTGAGATCGGTCTGGACTATTACTGGGACAAAGAGAACCACGAGAAACAGATCTACTGGTTTGAGCGGGCAGCTGGAAGTGGCGAGAGAAGAAAAACTCCCGTTTATCATTCACAGCCGTGACGCTGCAAAAGATACGCTGGATACGATGAAACGGCTTCACGCCGGGGATATCGGCGGTGCGGTACACTGCTTTTCCTACGGGAAAGAGATGGCACGGGAGTATCTGGATATGGGGCTTTCCCTTGGCATCGGCGGTGTACTGACTTTTAAAAATGCAAGAAAACTGGTGGAAGTCGTAGAATACGCACCGCTGGAATCTCTGCTTTTAGAAACAGACAGCCCGTATCTGGCACCGGTTCCGAACCGCGGAAAGCGAAACTCTTCGCTGAATATTCCGTATGTAGTGGAAAAAATTGCCGAGATCAAGGGAGTATCCCGGGAAGAGGTAGAAGAGATCACCTGGAAGAACAGTTTTCGGGTCTTTTCAAAAGTGAAATAAAGAGAAAATCAAAATTGATCCACTGGATCAATTATTGATATGCAATGCAACAAAAACGGATACCGAATGGTTAAAATTATTTCGGTATCGTTTTTGTTGTTTCATATGGCAGCTGCAGATTCGGTTACTGATCGGAATTACCATCGGCTGTCAGTGCTTTTTTCTTCCAGTTTCCTTTTTTGTAGAAGAGGAATGTCAGCAGCGCACCCATACACCAGCATACCAGCAGAGAGATCCAGAGTACCTGATATCTTCCGTTTGGAAGTTCCGGGGTTCTGGTGAGGAAAGCAAGACCGTAAGCCAGAGGCACACGGATCACAACGGTGGTGATCATGGAGATCCACATGGGGGTTATGGTATCACCTGCTCCACGCATGACGCCGGAGAGGGACTGGGTGATCGCCATGGCAAGGTAGCCAACGGCGAGTATCTTCATCATGTTGGCACTGAGAGTTACCAGTTCCGAAGTATCGGTAAAGATTGCCATCAGGTTTTTGCCGAAGACCAGGATCAGAAGAGTGATCACCGCGGAGGTTCCCAGCGCGATGGCGGTTCTGACGGGCTCCCTGCTCCACGCGGTCCATACGATGTGCGCCCACATTCTGTCCGGCGTAGGTAGTCATGGCAGTTCCGAAAGAGAAGTTCGGCATCATCGCAAAACCATCCACACGCATGATGATGACATTGGCTGCGATGACCATCTCGCCGAAACTGTTCGTCAGAGACTGTACGATAACCATGGCCATGGAAAAGATGGCCTGGGTGATGCCGGAGGGGAGTCCCAGCCGGATGATCTCCAATGTATATTTCTTTTTCATCTTCAGATGGCGGAATTTGAAATCAAAGATATCTGTCATCCGCAGCAGTTTCCAGAAACAGAGGATAGCGGATACGGCCTGTGCGATGACGGTTGCATAGGCGACACCGGCGACACCCATCTGAAAGCGGGAAACGAAGACGATATCCAGAATGATATTCAGGACAGTTGCCACCAGAAGGTAGATCAGTGCCGAGATAGAATCGCCGAGTCCGCGAAGAATTCCACAGAGGATATTATAATAGGCACTTCCCATGCAGCCAACCATCAGAATGACCAGATAAGAGGTACACCAGTCAATGATGGAATCAGGCGTATGGAGCATCTCCAGAAGCGGCCGTGAGAGAACGGCTCCCAGAAACATAATGATCAGGGAAGAAATTGCGGTCAGTGTGACGCAGTTACCGATCGTCATGGACAGCTCTTCCCGTTGCCTTGCACCAAAATACTGAGATACCATAACGCCGGCACCTACGGAGATTCCTACAAAAAGTACCAGAAGCAGGTTCAGGATCGGGCTGGCGCTTCCTACTGCCGCCAGGGCGTTGTCGCCCACGTATTTTCCGATGACAATACTGTCCACGGTGTTGTAAAGCTGCTGAGCGATATTGCCGATCAGCATGGGGATCGTAAAAATTACAATCTTCTCCCAGGGTTTCCCACCGTCATATCGGACGGCGCGAAAAGTTCTTTGATGGTCATAAGTGCTATACTCCTTTTTGGTGTAAAATTTTGCCAGATACCGGTATTGTGTAAAGCTGGCTCTCTTCATACTCATAGTATAACTCGTTATAAGGTGGAAGACCAAATGTTTTTTGGTAGATATTCAAAAAAATGAATATTGACAAGGAGACAGGGATTATTGTACAATCAAACCTAATTAAAAGGAGTAACCTATGTTTGGAAATCTGCGTTTGTAGTGTCGTCAGTACGGTGGAGCCATCCGGTACTTCAGGAAAATGGTGAGACTTTTATTGCAGTATTTGATATGCAATAAGAGTTTTTTTATGTGATTTTTTGTAACTATCCGGAAAAATTCAAGGAATACATATAAGGCAAAAGGAGGAGAAAAATATTGGATTTAAGTAATTTATCTATTAAAAAATACGGGAGCTTATTGTGTTTACGGCACTTCTTGTTGTTGCCCTGTGGAAGTTTGATGTAGTGCTTGATGTGCTGAAAACAATAGGGCAGATTATATTTCCGTTTATACTTGGCGGAGCGATTGTATTTGTGATCAACGTGCCAATGAGTTTTTTGGAAAAGAAAATTTTTGAAAAATGTAAAAAAAAGAAAATAAGACAGCGAGAAAACTGGCAAGACCGGTCAGCCTGCTTCTCACGATCGTATTGGTGGTTGGTGTGATCGCACTGGTGATGATTGGCGTGATTCCTCAGCTTACGAAGACAATGGGAAGTTTGATGATAAATATCACAGATTTTATTCCGCAGATTAAAATCTGGATCCGCGATTTTTTTCACGATAACCGGGAAATTATGAATCTGGTAGACCAGGTGCAGTTTAACCCGGATCAGGCAATCAGGTGGGGAATAAGTCTGCTTGGAATGTGCGGAACATGATGAATACAACAGTGTCAGCGGTGGGATCCGTAGTCAGCGGACTGGCAACCTTTTTCATTGCTTTTTCCTTTGCCTGCTATGTCCTTTTTCAGAAAGAAAAGCTGCATGTACAGATCAGAAAAGTACTTTTTGCTTTTCTTCCAAAACAAAAAGCAGATGCATTTCTTAAAGTCTGTTCTCTGACGTATCGGACATTCGCAAACTTTCTTACAGGCCAGTGCTGGAAGCTGTGATTCTCGGCTGTATGTTTGTTGTTACGCTGAGCATTTTGAGAATGCCGTATGCGCTTTTGATCGGAGTTCTGATTGCATTTACAGCATTGATTCCTATTTTTGGTGCTTTTATCGGGTGTGCCGTAGGAAGTTTTTTAATCTTTATGGTAAGCCCGAAGCAGGCAATTATATTCATAATAGTATTTCTGGTGCTGCAGCAGATTGAGGGAAATCTGATTTATCCTCATGTTGTCGGAGAATCTGTAGGGCTTCCGTCAATCTGGGTGCTGGCAGCAGTTACCATCGGCGGAAATCTTATGGGGATTGTAGGTATGCTTGTTTTTATTCCGCTGCTGTCAGTGGTCTATACTATTTTTCGGAAAGTTGTGTATCAGCGCCTGAAAAAACGACATATTAAACAGGTGACAGCGACAGATATAGAGGAATATACAGAAAAAGAAACTGCCAGTACAGAGAAATAAATTTGGATCTTTTTCAACAGACGGGCGTGACATCGACTTATTAAGGAAGGCAATGAGTGATGTTGACGAAAAAGTCCGTATGCAGATAAAACAGGACAAGAAAATGGAAAAACAGAGGGAGATAATCACAGCGCCTGGCTGTGATTATCTCCCTCTGTTTTTTCTTGTGGAGCCGGAATGAATGATCATATAGCAAAGCCGATTTATGTGGATGAACCGCTGCTGATATCAAAGAAAAATTGTAACTATTCAGTAGCCACTGTGAAGGTACTGAACAGTTGCGAAAAATTTTAAATAAAAAGACGAGTAAACTTTTTTACCTGTTCCGAAAAAATATCCCAAAGTTTTCTTTCACCATATATTATGTAAGTAAACTTTTGTTTATTATGCAGAGGTGCTATATTTTTTTTTATGGTCTTGATGTGCCCTCTTCGTTTGTGTATAGTCTGCATTATAAAACAGAAGAGCAAGGAGAAAGAATATGAGACTGGCAGCGATCGGTGATAACTGTGTGGATTTTTACGAAAAGCAGGGCTGGGCATATCCCGGAGGAAATGCGGTGAACGTGGCTGTCTACGGGCGACAGTTGGGTATGGATGCAGCATATCTGGGCTGGATCGGCACAGACAATTTTGGTGATATGATGCAGGAAAAACTGAAAGAACAAGATGTGGAAACTGTTCGCATGCAGAGAAAACAGGGGAAAACTGCTATTACATACATTGAACTTCTGGATGGAGACAGAAAATTCGGAGAAGATTTTCTGAATGTTTTGGAAGGATTTCAGTTGTCTGACGGGGATTTGCAATATCTGGCCGGATTTGATTGTGTGCATATGGCGGTTTGGGGGCAATGTGATTCGTGCTTGGTAAATTGCCACAGGAAGTAAAAATTTCCTATGATTTTTCGAATCGATACGGAGAAGAAAAGATAGAAAGATTAGCTCCCTATATTGATTATGTGTTTTTCTCTTGTGAAAAGGATGATGCTTTTACGAGAGATCTTCTGAAGCGTGTAAAGGAACAGGGAGCAGGTCTGGTTATCGCCACATTGGGAGAAAATGGAAGTGTAGCCTACGATGGAAAAGAATTTGTTGTAAGCGGTATTGTGGAGGCAGATGTAGTGGATACCCTTGGAGCGGGAGATTCTTACATTGCCGGATTTTTAAACAAAGCACTGGAAGGTGAACCGTTAAAAAGGTGTATGGAGGCAGGAGCGGAGAAGGCAGCTCTCACAATCAGCCATTTTGGAGCCTGGTAGAACACAGATAACTATAAAAAAAGAGAAAGGAAGAGGGACATGTTAAAATTAAACAAGGAAGAAGTGCATTTTTTAGTAACAGCAGAGATGAAAAAAGAGGTCGCAGATTTTTTGGAAGCAGTAGATGCCAAGATAGCACCTGTACTGGAATATATAAAAGAAAATCAGGTTGAACGCGTTTGCTTTATTGGATGTGGAAGTTCCAGCGCTGCCGGAAGCACAGCAAAATATCTAGCGGATAAATATACAACTCTGACTGTGAATGCATATACGGGATGGGAATTCGTTGATTCCATGCCTGTATATGGAGACAGAAAAACACTGGCAGTTTTTATTTCCCAGTCCGGAACTACAGAAGAAATTGTAGAAGGTCTGAGAAAAGCCAGAAATCAGGGATTTATGACAGTTGGAGTGTGCAACAAGAGAGAAGATAACCCGTTGGGAATGGAAGCGGATTATGTGGTGGATTACCATGCAGAGGCTATGTGGGAATGCCAGCTTGTTGCGCTGTATACCCTGATAGCCCGTATGGCTTTGGAACGTGGAGAAAGTACAGAGATTATGGAGAAGATTCTGTCTGATATGAAACGTTTACCGGAAGTGCTTGGACATCATGTTGAAAACTTTGAGGCAAAAGCCGTGGAAATGACAAAACCGCTTCGCAACCTGAAAGGATTCTACACCGTATCCGCCAGCTCCATGGTGCCTCTTGCTTATAAAGAAGGTGTTATTACCGGAATGGAATTTCTCTGGTCTCATGGTGCGGTGATACAGGCGGGAGAATTCCGTCATGGACCTCTGGAGATTGTAGAATCCGGTGTTCCGTTTTTGTTTTTGGTTCCTACAGATTCCTCCAGAGTGATTACACAGAGAGCCCTTAAGTTTGTTGAGAAGTGGAAGGGGACAGCAATTGTTCTGGATTATGCAGACTTTGCTATGGGACTTCATGATGATCTGGCACCGTTCGTTATGTTTGTACCGCTGGAATGGTTCTGCTATTATTTTTCGATAGTAAGAGATCATAATCCGGATGACCGCAGATATTATGGGGTTGTTGAATATTAATTTGGTAAATAAATTTACTAAAGACGAAAGAAAATGGACTGTTTTGTGATAAAACAGTCCATTTTCTTTATGTAAATTTACTAAATAACAGGTATGATAAATTATACAAAAGTGATAAAAATATATATTATACACAAAAAAACAGAAGAATAACCAATTATATTGTTGACAAATCCTATTATTTCAAGTAATGTGATGGTATAAGGAATGAAAATAAATTTACTAAACACAAAGAAATATTAACTAAATTACATCGGAGATAAATGTACAGTCAGACGATGTGATTTAATTAATCAAGAGGTGGGAATATGGCTACAATACGAGATGTCGCCCGGAGAGCCGGGGTATCTGCAGCATCTGTATCCAGAGTTCTGAAAAATGACACTACCTTTTCTGTATCTCAGAAGACAAGGGAAAGGATTCTGGAGGCGGCAGGCGAACTGGGATACAACAAATGTTTTGAATACTCAGCCATTCAAGGTACAAGAGGAACCATAGGAGTTATGCTTTTGTATGGCGAGGAAGAAGAAGTGGAAGATAAATTTTATCAGATTATCCGCGTGAATATAAAGATGGAACTTGAAAAAAACGGATTTAAAGTAAAAGAGGTCTTTGAATCTATGCTGGATGCCAACGCATCGAAGATATCCGATTATCAGGGGTTGATCTTTGTAGGATATTCCACACTCTGGTATCAAAAGAAGGTGTTCAGACAGGCTGTTCTGGATTCCGGATTGCCGGTGGTATGTGCGGACTTTCACCTGAAAGATGGATCGCTTACAGCTGATTGCGTGATAAACGATTTCAAACAGGCAGTAAAGAAGTTATAAATATTTTCCTAAAAAAAGGATTTGATTCTATCGGATATATGGGGACATACGGGCTGGAAGCGAATGGTAAGATTCACAGAGATGAACGTTTTTCTTTATTTCCGGCAGATTATGAAAAGTCTTGGAAAGTATGATGAGAAAAATATCTACCTGTGTCCATCCAATCACACACAGTTTGGATATGAGCTGGGAAAAGAAATTATCCGAAAAGGAAGGCTTCCACGAGCGGTATTTGTGGAAAACGATACCATGGCCATCGGTTTTCTGAAAGCTTTGAAAGAAGAGAAAATTTCTGTTCCGGGTGATGTGGCGATTGTCGGGTGTAACGATGATCAGGTGGCATCCTTTGTAACTCCTGGGCTTTCCACTGTGAAGTTACATAATGACCTGGTCGGAATGATGGCAGCAAAGACATTGATGGAATGTCTTTACACGAAAAGAGAACAAGGTTTAAAAATCATTGTACCAAATCAGTTGATTCTCAGGGAAAGTTGCCCTGAATAAAAGTAGAAAGGGGAAAGATATGGAATACGTATACAAACACATGGATTGGAGTAACGTAGAGATCCTTGGAAGAAATCGTCTTCCGGTCAGACCGTTTTATTGTGGTTATCCGAATAAGGAATCGGCAAGACAGGGAAGAAGAGAAGAATGCTCCAATTACCGTCTGTTGAACGGACAGTGGAAATTTGCTTATTATGAGTCACCGTTTTATGTTCCTGACACATGTATGGAGAAGGAATATGACGATCGGGAGTTTGGCATGATGCCGGTTCCCGGACACTGGCAGCTGAATGGTTATGATTATCCACATTATAATGATGCGATAGCATTGTTCCCGATTCTGGACGACCCGGGCATACAGGCAGACAATCCTACGGGTGTTTACCGGTACACTTTTCAGGAGGAGAAACAAAAAGACAGGGAATATATCCTGAGGTTTGACGGGGTTGAAAGTGCTTATCACGTATGGCTCAACGGTACATTCATAGGATACAGCCAGGGGCCTCGTAACACAGCTGAATTTGATGTGACAGAAGCATTACAGGATGGGGAAAACGTGCTGGCGGTGATCGTCTACAAATTCAGTGATGGCAGTTATCTGGAAAATCAGGATATGTGGTGGTTTGCCGGAATTATCAGAGATGTATCTCTGATCCGGAGACCGAAACATCATATGCTGGACTGGCGGATCGTATCTGATCTGGTTATGGAACAGAATGAGACGACCGGAAAGATTTGCCTGGATGCAGTGTTTGAAAATCATACGGAGGATGAGACGGCGCTTACTGTTGAGATGGAAGTAATGGACGGCGAACAGGTCATCTTCAGTGAAAGCCGTGAGATAAGTGGTAAAAAAGGCGAGACAGAATATGTGACAGAGGTAATTCTGGAGAATATAAAACCCTGGTCAGCAGAATACCCTGAGTTATATCGGGTGATCCTTACCCTGAAGAAACAGGGAGAAGTTCTGGAATCCTATGGAGAGTGGACAGGATTCAGAAATATTTGTGTAAAAGACGGATTATTCCTGGTAAATGGAAAGGCTATCAAATTAAAAGGAGTAAACCGACATGACTGGAATGAAAATACAGGACGATGCATTACAAAAGAGGATATGCTGGCGGATCTGTATCTGATGAAACAGAACAATATCAATGCAGTACGAACCTCGCATTACCCGCCACATCCTGATTTTCTGGATATGTGTGACCGTCTTGGACTTTATGTGATGGAGGAAGCTGATCTGGAGTGTAACCAGATGGCTTATACCAAAAACATGAATAAGATCAGTGATGATACGATCTGGGAAAAAAGCTATGTGGATCGTGCGGAACGTATGGTAAGAAGGGATAAGAACCATCCAAGTATTCTGTTCTGGTCACTGGGAAACGAATCAGGATTCGGAAGCAGCTTTGTAGCCAGCGGAAGATTTATAAAAGAGTATGATCCAACCAGACTGGTTCATTACGAGGAAGACAGGGATGCTTCTATAGCTGATGTGTACAGTACCATGTATACCAGACATAAGGCATTGGAGATCCTGGGAAGAGACACTGCAAAGAAGAAACCTCATGTAGTATGCGAGTACGCACATGCAATGGGAAATGGCCCGGGAGGATTAAAAGAATACTGGGAAATATTTGAACGATATCCAAGGCTGCAGGGCGGTTTTATCTGGGAGTGGGTTGATCACGGTATTAAAAAATATGACAGCAACGGCAAAGCTTACTATACATATGGCGGAGATTACGGGGATTATCCAAACAGTGGGGCATTTTGTTGTGATGGACTGATCCAGGCAGACAGAAGACCGACGCCAGGTATTTTACAGGTAAAAAAAGTAATGGAGCCGGTAACATTTATCGATTTTGATAAAACCACAGGTGAAATTACAGTTTGCAATAAATATGATTTTACTGACCTGTCTCATCTTGAAGGTACATTCAAGGTTCATACACTGCAGGGAATTCTGCTGGAAGGTAAGGTGGATCTGAGTGAGGTAGCACCACATGGATGCAAACGCATCACGGTATATGATTCTGCAGAGTCAGGAGCATGGTGCGATGAACAGGATATCTGGCTGACGATCACAGTATGTTACAAAGAAAAACAGATCTGGTCGGAGGAAGCTCATCATGAGATTGCGTTCCATCAGGAATGTCTCAATAAAGCAGTTCGGAAGACAGTGAAAGAGCCGGCAGATAACGGAAGCTCCGGAGAACTGCATATGGTGGAGAAAGCAGGAATTATTTATGTGGAAGGCCAGAATTTTACTGCCGAGTTTGACCGGGTTCATGGATATTTAAGTGGTTATACATTGAATGGCGAACGGTTAATCTGCAAAGGACTGGGCTGAACCTCTGGAGAGCACCTGTTGACAATGACAAGAATGTGGCTGAAATCTGGGAAAAAGCGATGTTGAAAGCCATGACAAACCTTGTTGAAAAGGTGACGGTAGAGGAGAAGGAACAGGAAGTGGTTATCTCCGTTTCACAGATCTATGCACCGATAACGGTTGACTGGAAAATCATTGTGAAGGCTGAATATCACATTCAGGCAGATGGTCTTATAACCATGAGTTATCACGGAGTGCCAACCGGTGTGCAGCTTCCGGAGAGTTTTCCGCGGATCGGTATGCGGTTTGTGCTGGATAAAGCCTGTGAACAGGCAGTCTGGTACGGAAGAGGACCTCTGGAAACATATCCGGACTGTAAAGAAGGCAACGCGATAGGCTGCTGGGAGAAGAACGTGGAAGATTTCTATTTCCCTTATGTACTGCCTCAGGAGACAGGTAATCATGAGGATACTCGCTGGGCTGCGTTTGTGACAGAGGCGGGTAACGGAATCTGTATCGCATCGGATAAAGAATTCTCTTTTGGAGCATTACATTATACACAGGAAAACCTGACACAGGCGACACATACAAATGAACTTCACAGAACGGAAAATATCCAATTATCTGTTGATTATGCACAGCATGGTCTGGGAAGTGCAAGCTGGGGTGCCGAGTGTCTGGAAAAAGATAAACTGTATCCGGAACCGTTTACATTTACCTGGAAGATTTTCGGAACCGAGAAGGAATCGCTGGCAGAGCGGGCCGAGCAATACAGAAGAAAGTAAGAAAGGAAGGGAAAAGATGGAAGGAGACAATGAAAGAAGAAGGAGTTTTGTAAACAAAAAAACAGCACCGTACATATTTTTGCTGCCAATGATACTTCTGTTCGGAGTATTCATGGTATATCCGGTAATTAAATCCCTGGCACTGAGTTTTTATGATTTTGAAGGTGGAGATTATCTGTTCTGTGGCATTAATAATTACGTGACCATGTGCAAGGATCCTGTATTTTGGAAATCCCTGGGAAATACATTTATCTATCTGGCGATCCAGGTGCCGGTTATGGTGATACTTTCCCTGATACTGGGAGTTCTGGTAGAAGAAGTTTTCTGAGATTCAGAACCTGTTACCGCGTCAGTGTGTTTTTACCGTCCGTTACAGCCTTGGTTGCGTATGCGATGATTTTTAAGCTGCTGTTTAATACAGATTTCGGTCTGGTAAACCATATTCTCAGAACTTTTGGTTTGGGTGGCGTAGACTGGCTGAATACTGTATGGGGTGCAAGAGCAGTTGTCATTATGGGTATCACCTGGAGATGGACCGGATATAACACGATCATTATGATTGCTGGTCTGAAGGGAATCCCCATGGAACTGTATGAGTCAGCAGATATAGATGGGGCATCTTTCCTGCAGAGATTCTTCCGAATCACAATCCCTATGGTAAAATCCATTATTCTCTTTGTGAGTATCACATCCACCATAGGAACTCTGCAGCTGTTCGATGAATCCTTTGTACTGACAAAAGGAGGACCTGACAATGCCACGATAACTATAGGACACTATCTGTACAATACCGGATTCTCCTATTACAAATTCGGATATGCAGCGGCACTCAGTTATGCGTTGGTGCTTATCATAGGCATACTGTCCTTTGTGCAGTTTAAAGCTACAAATGGAGGTGACAATTAGTGAAAACAACAGGAAAGAAAATAAACGGACGTAAAGTTTTTACCTATGTGTTCCTGACCATTGCGGCACTGATTTCCCTGTTTCCCTTCTACTTCATGTTTGTGTCTGCAACAAACACGAATGCGGAAATTTTGAGTGCAACACCTAAGTTGATTTTTGGCTCTCATCTGGTAGAAAATTTTAAAAATCTGAACAAAAAGATGGATATCCTGCGGATACTTATGAATTCTACCATTATGACAGTGACCTATACTGCACTCTCTATCATACTGCACTCCATGGCAGGATATGCTTTGGCGAAATTTGAATTCAAAGGGAAGGGCTTACTGTTCAGTCTGATCATGGTAACTATGATGATTCCGTCTCAGGTCATGTATGTGCCACTGTTCACACTGATGAACAATATTGGATGGGCAGATACGTACCAGGCAGTGGTATTGCCCGGACTTGCAGGTGCTTTTGGTATTTTCCTGATGAGACAGAATATGTTAGCATTTCCAACATCTTTGATCGAGGCAGCCAGAATCGACGGGTGTGGTGAAATCGGCATTTTCCTGAAGGTGGTTCTTCCATCTCAGAAGCCGGCGATTGGTGCTCTCGGAATTTACATGTTTATGAGCATGTGGAATAACTTTATGTGGCCGTTGATTATTCTCAGTACAAAATCTATGTATAACTTCCCGGTAGCTCTGGCTATGCTGGATGGTGTGGCATGGAGAAAAGACTATGGTGTGGTTATGCTGGCGACAGTTTGTGCGGTTCTGCCTATCATGATCATCTTCTTGATATTCCAGAAACAGTTCGTGGCAGGTGTCATGGGTGGAGCAGTAAAGGAATAATGTAGTTGATTCTGAAAAAAAATATTTAGGAGGATATAAATATGATGAAGAAACGAGTAGTAGCATTGACAACAGCAGCGGTGATGGCATTGTCTATGACTGCATGTGGCGGAGGCGGCGGAGCTGATAAAACAGCTTCCGGAGATAAGGAAGGCGGACTGTCCGGTGAGATCACAGTCTGGAGCTGGGACGTGGCACTGGCGCATCTTGAGGAATGGGCAGAGAAGTTCCAGGAAGAGAATCCGGATGTAACCTTTAATTTTGAGGAAATGGGTGTGGATCAGGTATACCAGAAAATGACTACCTGCCTGCAGTCCGGCATCGGCCTTCCGGATATTGTTTCTATTGAAGGTGAACAGATGGCAAAGTTCGGAGAGAAATTCCCCGGAAAATTTGAAGATTTTACAGATATGATCAATCCGGATGACTATTTCCCGATTAAAATCTCAGAGTGTACGGTTGACGGAAGATCATTGCGTATCCATGGGATTCCGGCCCGTGTGGTATGTTCTACAGAAGCGACCTGTTTGAAGAAGCAGGAATCAAGGCAGAAGATATCGTGACCTGGGATGATTTTATCGAGGCAGGAAAAGTATTAAAAGAGAAAACAGGCGTTAATATGCTTTGTATGGCAGAATCCAGAAATGATACAACCTACAGACTTCTCATGATGGAAGGCGGCGGTTTCTACTTTGACAAGGACGGAAATACTCAGGTAGATTCAGATGTTTCTATTCAGGCAATGGAAACCTGTAAGAAAATGTATGATGCAGGTATCACATTCAATAATTCATCCTGGGATGATATGGTAGCAGGCATGGGCGCAGATAAGTTTGCATGTATTGCAGATGCTGTGTGGATGGTAGGATCTATTAAGGAAGCAGCTCCTGATCAGAGCGGCAAGTGGGCTGTTATGGAACTTCCGAGATTCCAGGCAGATAAAGAAGCTCAGGGAGCATCCAATGGTGGTTCTGTTCTGGCGGTTCCTTCAGCCAGTAAAAGTACAGAGGCTTCCAAGGCATTTGTGAAGTTTGTTATGGAAAATGTTGATGCCAATGTGGAAGGATTCCAGAATTACGGACTGTATCCGTCTTATCTGAAAGCTCTTGAGTCTGATGTATTTAAAGAGGGGGATGAGTTCTTTGGCGGACAGCAGATCTTTGACCTGTTTACAGAAGTCGGAAAGACGGTTCCACAGGTAAATTATACCTCTAACTTTGCAGAAGCACTGGAAATGTCCAAAAACTCTATGGCGAATATACTGTTGAATGATGAGGATCCTGCAGAGGTTCTCAAAGCGGAACAGGAGGAAATGAAAGCCAAATTCGGCAAATAGAAGCATAGTCATATTTATAAACAAAGCATAATAAAACGGGTGTCTGAAGTATATTCAAACACCGTTTTAAAAAGGATGGAGGTTTCTGTGTACGGAAAAAAAGTTATAAAACGAGATATTTATCAAATCATTATTCCGATGATACTGGAAAACATACTTCAGATTTCGGCAAACCTGGTAATCACGGCAATGGTTGGACGGTTGCTTGCAAATGACATTTCCGCACAGGGGATCTGTATCCGGATTACGGATACATTATGGTGTTTTTATAAGGGAGTGGCAATTGGGGCTACGGTTTTGATCGCCCGGGCATACGGTGCGGGCAGACATCAGGATTGCAGGAAGATTGCGGAGCAGACCATACTTACGGAAATGATTATTGTGTTTATTTTCCAGGTGGTGTTATACTTTAAGGCACCGCTTTTTCTTGGATTTTTTTCAAAGGATCCCCAGATCCTCTCTCTGGCAGAGGGGTATATGAAGACCATTATATTCGAATTCCCGTTTGTGGTGATCACGACGGTGGTTACAGCCTCTTTCCAGGGATACGGCAATACAAAGATTCCTATGTATATTGCGGTTCTTATGAATGTGGTCAATATTGTCTGCGGTTATTGCTTTATCTTTGGTGCCTTCGGTATTCCGGGCATGGGAATAAAAGGTGCGGCTACCGCTCTTTTGATGGCACAGGCAGTTGGTGCAGGTACAGGACTGTACCTTTTATATAAAAAGAAGGGTGGACTGTTTCGAAAAGTACCATCTGAGCATAGATTTTTCAGTTTTGATAAAAAAATGTATCTACGAAATCTATACTACAGGAATTCCGGCAGCTTTGGAAACCGTATTCTGGCAGGTTTCTGCTATCATTTTGAGTAAAGTGATACTATTTTACGGAAACCAGGCATTTGCCGCATATCAGCTGGGTATACAGGCAGAGGAAATTACGGAGATGCCGGCATTGGTTTTAGTACGGCATCCACTACACTGGCAGCCAGAGCAATTGGTATGCAGGATGAGGAACTGCGAAAAGTTTACTTTAAAGAACAACTGAAAGTGGGAGTATTTATTAGCTCGATAACTTCGGTGCTGCTGATTTTCCTCCCGCGGTTCTTATGACTCTGATGACGGACAAACCTGAATTACAGGCCATAGGTGTTGTATATGTGTTTGTTATGGGATTTATCCAGATACCTCAGAATTTGTCCAGGATCTACAATGGAACCATCAGAGCTATGGGGTATAAGAATGCTCCTATGCTGGTGGCGGGATTTGGCATATGGATCGTAAGGATTCCTCTGTGTATGCTGGCTGCTTATGTGTTAAGGCTGCCTTTGACAATAATCTGGATTATTATTGCGATGGATCAGGTGTCCAGATTCCTGCTCAGTGTAGGATTGTATTATCGAATCAACAAAAAGCGTGAGCAGACGATGAATGCGGTATAGAACGGAAAAAGGAGTAAGAATACATATGAACAGAGAATTTTTATATGAATTACTGGAAACAGCATCAGTTTCCGGCTTTGAGGAAGAGATTCAGAGAAAAGTTATAAAGTATGCAAGAGGATTTGCGGATGAGATCTACACGGATGAAATTGCCGATGTGGTAAGTATTGTAAATCCGGATGCAGAGATCAAGGTTATGCTGTCGGCACATATGGATGAGATTGGTCTCATGATATCGCATATTACGGAGAAAGGAATGCTCCACGTATCCAAGGCGGGTGGTATTTATCCGGGAACTTATCTTGGACAGAAAGTCAGAATCATGCATGAAGGAAATGTGGTTTACGGCGCAGTCCGAAACCATGGCTCTCTGAATAAGAAAGAGTTGGAAATTACAGATATCATCATCGATATCGGTGCTGTTTCAAGGGAAGATGCCATGGCTCATGTGGCCTGTGGTGATCCGGTGAGTTTTGATACAGATTACAGAGAACTTTTAAATGACAGACTCTGTGCAAGAGGCCTTGATGACCGTCTGGGAGGATATATTATCCTGGAGGCTGCGAAAAAGGCCAAGGAAAGAGGGTGCACATGTGGAATTTATGCGGCAACTACTGTAGGGGAAGAACTGACAAAGCACGGAGCTGCCTGGTGTGCATCCCGAATCGCTCCGACCCTGGCGGTTGTGCTTGATGTTACATATACCAGCGATTATGAGGGAACAAGAGCCATCGAAAACGGAGAAATCATTCTGGGAGGCGGACCTGTTTTCCTCCATAATTCTTTCAGTCATAAAATGGTGGTGGAGCAACTCGAAAAAGCTGCCCGGAATATACATATAAAATATCAGTGGGAGAACGGATGTGGAAGAACCTGTACGGACGCAGATGCTATTCATATGGCAGGCAGGGGGATACCTACAACAGTTATGTCCATACCTCTTCGCTATATGCATAATCCGGCAGAAGTGTGCAGTATGGAGGATGTGCAGGGATGTATTGACGTGCTTGCAGAATTTTTATGTGGAATCGGGTCTGATATTTGTCTGAAACCTCTGGAAGGATAAGGTGATTTATGAAAAAATATATGGCGATTGCCGGATTGGTATTAGTTACTGTTATCTGGGGAGGAGGATTTGTGGCCAGTGACATGGCTCTTGACAGTCTGTCGCCTTTTCAGATCATGACCATTCGTTTTCTGTTGGCTTCCGTGCTTATGGGTGGGATAAGTATCCGGAATCTTAAAGGGATAAAAAAAGAGGAAGTAACTGCAGGAGTTTTTATGGGCGCAGCTCTTTTTATTGGGTTTTCTCTTCAGATCATAGGACTGCAATATACGACTCCGTCAAAGAATGCGTTCCTCACAGCTACAAATGTGGTGATTGTTCCTTTTATTGCTTTTCTGATCTGCCGGAAAAAAGTAGGATTCAGAGGTATAATAGGAGCAGTGCTGGCCATCGTGGGGGTGGGACTTTTGTCCTGGATAAAGATCTGTCCCTGGGACTGGGTGACGGACTGACCCTTATATGTGCAGTGGGCTTTGCTTTTCAGATTTTTCTGACAAGCATCTTTGTGAAGAAGTACAGGGCATCTGTGTTGAACTTTATTCAGATGTGTACGGCAGGTATTTTATCATTGATATTCATGATTGCCTCCGGGCAGGTGCATTTTCAGGTTACTGCAAAAGATGGTGGAGTGTTCTCTATCTCGGCATTATCAGCACAACGGTCTGCTATCTTCTTCAGACAGCATGCCAGAAGTATGTGGATGAGACAAAGGCGGCAATCATTCTGTCTATGGAGTCTGTCTTCGGAACCTTGTTCTCGGTTATGATTCTTCATGAAAGTATTACGTTGCGCATGATATTGGGATGTATCATTATTCTGGCGGCGGTTATTCTGGCGAATTCAGCACGGAGGAGACAACGGCATAAGGACAGCGTCGTGTAACTGTTCAGTACCTTCACAGTTACGAGCCAAAATGCATAAAAAATCACCTTCGGTGATGGCATTTTGGCTTGTATGTCTCGGGATTTTGACATATTCATGTCAAACACCTCGCGGGACAGTGGCTACTGAACAGTTACAGCGTCGTAACAATTCGTTGCGTGGTTGGGGGCAATATGGTAAGATAACCATGAAATGCACTGACATAGCTGATGCGATTCGAAAAATATTGAAAAGTATCATGCAGAGAGGGATTTAAGATGGCTACAATAAAAGATATCGCAGAGCGTACCGGCTTTTCCGCAGCGACGGTCTCCAGAGTTTTGAACCATGATGAGACGTTGAATGTGCAGGATGAGACCAGAATGAAAATATTTGATACTGCCAGGGAACTTCAGTATCAGGCAAAGGAAAGAAAAAGCAGGAAGCGTCACCTGACGGTTGGAGTTTATTATTCCTATTCCAGAGAGGAGGAGCTGAGAGATACTTATTATCTGACAGTCCGTCTGGCGGTAGAAAAAAAACTAGAGGCAGAGAATATGGAACGCTGTCAGATCCAGAATCTGGAGGAGCTGAAGAATCTTGGAGGACTCGATGGCCTTTTGTGCCTTGGAACGTTCAGTAAGAGCATGGTAAGGCAGATAGAAGCCTTCAAAAAGCCTACAGTATTTCTGGATGCTATGCCAAAAGGAGATCAGTTTGATTGCGTAGTCAACGATCTGGAAAGTTCTGTGGAAGCGGTGATGGATTATCTGACAGGACTGGGACATAAAAAGATAGCATTTATTGGCGGCTATGAAGTCGACAAGGATGGCGAGGAAGTGCATGATGAACGAATGGTAACTTACAAAAAATATATGGAGCGAATCGGTGAGTTCTCTCCGGCACTTGTGCGGGTGGGTAACTTCACGCCGGAGGACGGTTATGTGCTGTGCAGGGAAATCCTGGAAGAGAAGGAGAAACCCACAGCAATATTTGCAAACAACGACTCTCTGGCAGTGGGCTGTTATCGGGCAGTCAGTGAAAAGGGACTCCGGATTCCGGAGGATGTGAGTATTGTGGGATATAATGATATAGCGGTGGCAAACTATCTGGTTCCGCCGCTGACTACAGTGCGCCTGCATATGGAATTATTGGGTGAGGAGGCGGTTCGCCTTCTTCGTGAACGCATCACATCCTCCAGGGAGATAGGGTTAAAAGTGATCGTACCTGCGAAGCTTATTGTACGTGGCAGCGCAGATAGGGTAAAATAAAAAGATTTTAAGAAATGTTTGATTTAATTCAAACATTTCTTTTTGAATTTAAAAAAAAGAATATATAATCAAAAACAATATTGTCTAGCGAAGAATGTGATTACCGGATAAACTACTCAAAAGGAGGAAGAATATATGAAACGGAAACAGGTAATTGCATTCGTCAGTGCAGCGGCATTGGCTGTGACATCGCTGGCAGGATGCGGGAAAACAGAAGAAAAGACGGAGAAAACGACAGTAAGTGAGGCAGAAGAAACAGCCAAAGAAGACCTGCCACTGTCAAAATATCCGGAAACAGTAACTGTCCATCTTGGCGGCTCTATGAATCCAAATGCGAAGCTTGAGGACGGAAAGACTTATGATGATAATGTATACCTGGATTTATTAAAGGAAGACCTTAATATTGATGTTGAATATGACTGGGTTACATCATCTTCTGATTATGATGAAAAAATGAATCTGTGTATCGGAAGTAATACAGTTCCGGAACTGATGAATGTGAACGCAACACAGTACAGAGCACTTCTGAAATATGACATGATTCAGCCGTTGGACGAGTATTATGAGGATTATGCATCGGATACCCTGAAAGGCTATGTGGAATCCGGCGGTGAGGAACTGAGAAAATGTATCACCAATGACAAGGGAGAGATGATGGCGATTCCGGCTCCCAGTATGATGGTGGGAGAAATGAACGAAATGTGGATCCGTCAGGACTGGCTGGAAAACCTCGGACTGGAAGTTCCGAGAACATGGGATGAGCTGGCAGCAGTGGCAGAAGCATTCGTAACCCAGGATCCGGATGGCAACGGAGAAGATGATACCATCGGAATTCTCGGACCTGGTAATTCCAATCATATCAATGATATTGGAGACAATCAGTTTGGTCTGGATCCGCTGTTTTGTAGTTTCCAGTCTTATCCACAGTACTGGCTGCAGGATGAAGATGGAAACGTAGAGTATGGTTCCATCCAGCCGGAGACCAGAGAAGCACTGGAAAAAATCCAGGAATTATATACAAATAAACTGATCGATCCGGAAATGCTTGTCAGAAGTGACTGTCAGGAACCTGTCCTGGCCGGAAAGGTCGGAATCTTCTTCGGACCGTGGTGGAGTGGTTACACTGTTTCGGATGCTACACTGGCAGGAGAGGCAGACTGGCGGGCATACTTCACACCATTGTCTGAGGATGGAAATTATTATACTCATATGCCGGATCCTACAAGCAAATATGTAGTGGCAAGCAAAGACTGTAAGAATCCGGAGGCTGCCTTTAAGATCGTTAACTATCTGATCAAATACGAGAGAGATTGGATAGAACAGGGCCTTAATACCAAGACAAGCAGTACAGATTTTTATCCGTTGTGGAACGGTTATGACAATGCTGATGAGATCGAGGTATCTACAGAGACTCTGGAAAAATATCTTGCAGGAGAAATTACAATGGATGATGTTGATTTCTCACAGCATAAACTGTTAAAGAATGATATGGAAGCAGTTACGGAGCTGAAAAAAGAACCATATGATGATTTCAGTCTGGATAAATGGAATATGGACAGTGATCTTGCAAAATCCAATCTTCCGAGACTGGTATCACTCCTGGTCGGAGGCGCTCCGCTCGTACACGATACATATGTGCCTGTTTATAATGCCTTCAGCGGTCAGACAGAAACTATGGAAACAAAGTGGGCAAATCTGAAAAAGATGGAAGAAGAAACATTTGCAAAAATCATTATGGGAAAAGCAGATATCAGTGAATTCGATACCTTTGTTGAGAACTGGAAGAAGCAGGGCGGTGACCAGATTCTCAAAGAGATCAACGAAGAATTAGGAAACTAAAGAGGCAGCGGCTGATGAATATCATCAGCGCTGGTGCTATAATATGAACTGCCACTTCCCGGCGGTGAAAGGATAAGGTGAATAGGATGAAGAAGGTATTATACGAAGAATTACTTCCGGAAGAATGTGTACAGAGAATAAAGGAGATGCCGGTTGCTTATCTGCCGCTTGGTACACTGGAGTGGCATGGTCCGCACATGCCTCTTGGAGCTGACGGAATTCAGTCAAAAGAACTGTTTGTCCGGGTAGCAGAAAAAGTTGGCGGTGTGGTGCTTCCCATACTGTTTATGGGACCTGACCGTGTATTCCATGACGGTGATAAAGCGTTTTATGGGATGGATATTAACACGGAAGGTGCACTGAATACCTATCATGTCCAGCAGATGAAAGGCAGCGCTTACTGGCTGGAGAAGGGATTGTTCCAGGACTATCTGCGCAGTATTTTCGCTCAGCTTTCCAGAGCCGGGATCCGCATTGTTGTAGGACATGGACATGGTCCGTCGACCCATGCATTTCAGGAGCTGGAGGAAGAGGCAAAAGAAAAATACGGGTTAACTATTTTTACGGCATGGACTTTCGCAGAAGATGAGAGACTGAGATATCAGTACGATCATGCTGGAGCGAATGAGACATCTATCGTCATGGCCGTACGGCCGGAGCTGGTTGACTTTAGTCAGGTAAAAGAAGATGAAAGCAATCTGATCGGAATCGCAGGACGTCATCCGGTCAGAGAATCTTCTGAAGCGTTCGGAAATGAAATACTGGAATATACAATGAAAACATTAATTGCAGGTATTGAGGAAACGATTGGTAAGGATAAGAATTAAGCCTGAGATGCAGGATTCCTCAAGTGATATACCGGATGCATAGAAAAAAACCTTACTGGTCACTGAGTGGACAGTAATAAAGAAACTGTGTGAAATTACAGTTTTGCTTTAAAAATATATTTGACAAGAACAGAAAAAAATAATTATACTTGAACTGTCAAATAAATAGAACCGGGGGAGCTTATGTGATAGGCTGAGAGGAAGTTGAAACTTTGACCCGTATACCTGATTTGGATAATGCCAACGTAGGAAC
>ENA-OQCN01000082-OQCN01000082.1-human-gut-metagenome-genome-assembly--contig:-NODE-82-length-41838-cov-2.499964_pt1 | contig 41838 bp, 48 predicted proteins | sample MGYA00242497_ERZ504576 | MGnify/ENA primary metagenome ERZ504576 (study PRJEB26092, sample SAMD00036296) | human gut metagenome | host: Homo sapiens | study: EMG produced TPA metagenomics assembly of...
TCTTTCTTGTTGCTATCGCTTTTAAGGGCATTCGCCGTTGTGTTCAAGCCGCCAAACAGCGAGCTGTTCGGCTATCGTTAGATTGCATAAACGGAAAGTATTTGTGGGCTTTGCCCACACCCACGACCTTTGAAAAAGGTCGACCAAACTTTTATAGTTGCTTGATAAAGCTATCAGCTAAACCATAATTTTTAAATAGAACCTAAAAAAATCCCCCGTGGGAAACCACGGGGGAGAAGTAACGAAATAATTTATCTATTAAACTGTCTCGCTGTTGTTGCCATAATAAGCATTGAGGTACATCTGCTTGATTTCCTTGAAGAGTGGGTATCTTGGGTTAGCGCCTGTGCACTGATCGTCGAATGCCTGCTCTGTCATATCGTCAAGTCTTGCAAGGAAGTCAGCTTCATCGATACCGTACTCCTTGATTGAGTTCTTAATACCAACTCTCGCCTTAAGGTCATTGACAGCCTTAATGAGGTTCTCAACGCTTTCAGCATCGTCCTTACCGCCAAGACCGAGGAATCTTGCTACTTCAGCGTAACGAGCCTGTGTCTTTGGATGATCATACTGTGGGAATGTACCATCTTAGCAGGAGTTTCTACAGAGTTGAAACGGATAACCTGCTCAAGCATAAGGCATTAGCAATACCGTGTGGAATGTGGTGGAAAGCACCAAGCTTATGAGCCATTGAGTGACATACACCGAGGAATGCGTTAGCAAATGCCATACCTGCCATTGTAGCACCGTGAGCAACTTTCTCACGAGCAAAAGGCTCATTCATACCGTTGTCATAGCAAGCCGGGAGATACTTGAAGATAACTTCAAGAGCTCTAAGTGCAAGACCGTCTGTAAAGTCAGTAGCCATCATTGATGCATAAGCCTCAAGTGCGTGGCTGACAGCATCGATACCTGATGCAGCTGTAAGACCCTTAGGACCGCTCATCATATTGTTAGCATCTACGATAGCCATATTTGGCATAAGCTCGTAGTCAGCGAGTGGGTACTTAACGCCTGTTTCCTGATCTGTGATAACTGCGAATGGTGTTACCTCAGAACCTGTACCTGAAGATGTTGGAACAGCGATGAAGTAAGCCTTTTCACCCATCTTAGGGAATGTATAAACTCTCTTACGAATATCGCAGAAACGCATAGCCATATCCATAAAGTCAGCTTCCGGATGCTCATAGAGAACCCACATAATCTTGCCGGCATCCATTGCTGAACCGCCGCCGAGTGCGATGATTACATCAGGCTCAAACTTACGCATAGCCTCTGCACCCTTCTGAGCAGAGATAAGTGACGGATCAGGCTCAACATCAGCAAATGTTGTGTAAACAATGCCCATCTCATCAAGTTTATCTGTGATTGGCTTTGTATAACCATTCTTGTAAAGGAATGAGTCAGTTACGATAAATGCTCTCTTCTTACCCATAACATCCTTGAGTTCCTGAAGAGCAACAGGCATACAGCCTCTCTTAATATAAACCTTCTGTGGTGCTCTGAACCAAAGCATATTTTCTCTCCTCTCGGCTACTGTCTTAATGTTGATAAGGTGCTTGACACCAACGTTCTCTGAAACTGAGTTACCGCCCCATGAGCCGCAGCCGAGTGTAAGAGATGGTCTAAGCTTAAAGTTGTAGAGGTCACCGATACCACCCTGTGAAGATGGTGTGTTTACGAGGATACGGCAAGTCTTCATACGGCCTGCGAACTCGTCAATCTTAGCTCTATCGTTAACAGCATCAACATAGAGGGAAGATGTATGACCGTAACCGCCGTCAGCAACGAGCTGCTCAGCCTTAGCAAGTGCATCTTCAAAGTCCTCTGCCTTGTACATAGCAAGTACAGGAGAAAGCTTCTCGTGTGCAAACTCTTCGCTGATGTCAACGCTTTCAACTTCACCGATAAGAATCTTTGTTTCTTCAGGAACTGTTACACCTGCAAGAGCAGCAATTGTAACAGGCTTCTGACCAACGATCTTAGCGTTAAGTGCGCCGTTGATGATGATAGTCTTTCTTACCTTCTCTGTCTCTTCGTCGTTAAGGAAATAGCAGCCACGAGCCTTAAATTCCTTTTTAACCTTTGAATAAATCTTCTTTTCAACGATAACTGACTGCTCTGAAGCACAAATCATACCGTTATCGAATGTCTTTGAGTGAATAATTGAGTTTACAGCAAGGAGAATATCTGCTGATTCGTCAATAATTGCAGGAGTGTTACCTGCACCAACGCCGAGAGCAGGCTTACCTGATGAGTAAGCAGCCTTAACCATGCCAGGACCACCTGTAGCAAGGATGCAATCAGCTTCCTGCATAAGCATATTTGTAAGCTCAAGGCTTGGAATGTCAATCCAGCTGATAATGCCCTCTGGAGCACCTGCAGCTACAGCAGCCTCAAGAACAACCTTAGCAGCCTCAATTGTGCTCTTCTTAGCACGTGGGTGTGGGCTGATGATGATACCGTTTCTTGTCTTTAAGCAGATAAGTGTCTTAAAGATAGCTGTTGATGTTGGGTTTGTTGTTGGAATAACTGCAGCGATAACACCGATTGCTCTGCAATCTTCTTAATACCGAAAGATTTGTCCTCTTCGATTACGCCACATGTCTGAACATTTTTATAAGCATTGTAAATGTACTCAGAAGCGAAGTGGTTTTTGATAACCTTATCTTCAGCTACGCCCATGCCTGTTTCTTCAACAGCCATTTTAGCGAGTGGGATTCTCATCTTGTTAGCTGCGGATGCTGCTGCAAGGAAAATCTTGTCAACCTGTTCCTGTGTGTAGGTTGCGAAAATCTTCTGAGCTTCTTTAACTTTTGCTAAAGCTGCCTCAAAAGTCTCTGCGTTTTCTACGATCGGATACTCTTTTGTGCTCATTAAATCTACCTCTTATCTAGCATTTTGTATTTTATTCAGCAAAAAGCTGAAAATGGATGACTTATTCTTCAACAGCTTTAAATTCAAGCTTGTTGGTTTTTCCGTTGGTTTTTACATAGTTTTCTGCGTAAGAACCCTTTGGAGCATTTATTGTAACAGTGTTTGCGTTATCACAAACGCTGTATTCAGACATTTTAGTTACATTGGCAGGAATGTCGATTTCTGTAATGGCAGGGCACTGATAAAAAACATATTCTCTGATTTCTTCAAGACTGCCTGATTCGATAGTTACTTTTTTAACTCCCGAACCCTGGAAAGTGAAAAGACCAAGGTCTGTTACCGAACCCGGAACTGTAACTTCTTCAAGTGAAGTACAGAGGAAAAATACATTATTGCCTAATGTTTTAAGATTTTTGGAAAGTGTAACCGACTTAAGATTTGCACATGACTGGAAAGCATGACCCTCAATCTCAGTTACCGTATCGGGAATTGTTATACTCTCAATGTCCTTTTCGCTGAAAGCGTTAGGACCTATTGATGTTACTTTATAGTTGTTATAGGTATCCGGAATAACAATATTTTTTTTCGTTACCTGTGTACTCTGTTACCATAAGCTCATTGCTGTTTACAATGTAATAACCAAAGCCGTTGTCTGTAAGGTCAGGCTTTGTAGCTTCAATGGTATAGCCGGGTTCGTTTTTATTTGAACAGCCGCAGCCTGCAAGGCTGAACACCATTGTTGCACACATTGCACCTGCAATAAGTGCGCATAATATTTTTTTCATAATTTGAAGGATCCTTTCAAACTTATACTGGTACTGATTTTCTAATTTTCAGTAATACCATTCTAACATCTTTGTTAAATATTTGTCAATGTTTTTTTCGCTTTTTTTTTCGCTTTTTGTTACTTTTATCGCATTACATAATAAATTAGTATTGAGGTATGCTGTATTCTTACATATTCGACAAAACAATAAGAAATTATTTCTAATTATGAATTAAGAATAAAGGCTTAAATACTTGAATGTCTTTAATATGGTAATTTAAAAATACCATAAAAAAACAACTAATTTTCTAAAATTTTAAAATCAATTATATATAGATAAAAAATACATAAATATTATAGATAAATGCTTAAAAATGTAAATTATGACAAAACTGTTGTTACTGTTAAAATATTAACAATACTGTCTTGAAATTTAAAGCAAAAGTGCTAAAATATATGGTGGAAAATTTTTAATATTTCCTATATTAATATGTATAGGGAGAAGGGGCGCACTATGGATTTAATGCTTATTCTAAGAAATCTTGCCATAATCCTTGTTGCTGCTAAGCTTTGCGGACTTCTTGCCCGTAAGCTCAAAGCACCGCAGGTTGTTGGCGAAATCATTGCCGGCCTTATTATCGGACCTTCACTGTTTAACCTTGTAGTTAAGGACGATTTTATTTCAGGTATGGCAGAAATCGGCGTAATTTTACTTATGTTCTCGGCAGGTTTGGGAACAGACCTTAAGGAACTTGTAAAAACAGGACCTGTTGCATTGTTGATTGCTTTGTCAGGTGTTGCTGTTCCTCTTGTAGGCGGTATGCTTGTTTATATGGGCTTTGGATTCGGTACTCCGGATACACGGCTTTACGAAGGCATATTTATGGTACTGTTCTCGCGGCAACATCGGTTAGTATTACCGTACAGGCTCTTAAGGAAATGGGACATCTGAAAGGAAAGGTCGGCACAACGATACTTTCCGCAGCGATACTTGACGATATTATAGGTATTATTCTTCTTACCGTAGTTATCGGCTTCAAGAGCCCTGATGTTTCACCTGTTGATGTTTGCATCAAGACAATTCTCTTCTTTGTACTTGCAATTGTACTTGGTTTTGCACTTTACTTCCTCTTTAAATGGATCAGCAAGCACTGGCCTCATTCAAGAAGAATTCCGATTTTCGGACTTGTTCTTTGTTTTGCGGCAGCTTATTGTTCGGAAGAATTCTTTGGTATTGCCGATATTACAGGTGCTTATGTAGCAGGTATTATTCTTTGTAACATCAATGATGCTGGTTATATTGAAAGAAAAATGGACATCAGTTCATATATGATCTTCGGACCTATTTTCTTTGCAAGCATCGGTTTACAGACAAGTTTTGATAACTTTAATATGCAGATATTATGGTTCTCAATCGCACTTGTTGCTGTAGCTCTTGTAACCAAAATTATCGGCTGCGGCGGTATGGCAAAAATTTGTAAGTTCAATATGACGGATTCGCTTAAAATCGGTGTAGGTATGATGAACCGCGGTGAGGTTGCTCTTATTGTTGCGCAAAAGGGACTTGACGCAGGTCTTATGGACGCTAAGTTCTTTACAGCTGTAATCATTCTCATTATTGTTTCTTCAATTCTTACTCCTATCCTTTTGAAGGTTCTCTATGCAAAGTGGCCTGACAAAAAAGACAGTGTAATTGAAAACGAAAGGAAACTTGCTCAGGAAGGTGTAGGTGCTACTTACAATATTTCTGACAATGATTTCAAACATGATGAAAAATAATTTAATTATTACAAATTCAGCCGTACTCGTCAGAGTGCGGCTTATTTGTTGCCTCGTGTTTAATAAATAATTATATTTACAATTATTTCAAAATGTTACAAAAATTTACTTGATTTGTAATCTAAATATGAATTAAAATTCTGATATTGAATTATAATAGCGTTTTTATTGTGCTTTTTAACAAAAAAGGAGAGGGATGCTAAACAAGGGGTTGATTTTTTCTTGAATATCTGCTATAATTATTACAAATTTGTTAATAAGTGTAATTTTGATGTAATTATTACACCTGACACAATTTGGAGGTAATACAATGCAGCGAAGTAAGAAAATTGCTTCTGTGCTGTTGAGTGTAACAATGCTTTCGGGTGCGTGCGCAGTCGCAGGCAGTACTACAGCTCATGCATCAGGCACAGGTGCAGGTCTTGCAGAGTGGGCGCTCAATGCATATTACAGCGGTTGGAGCTATGTTTACGGCGGAGCTACTCCCGGTACCGTAGATTGTTCCGGTCTTATTTATTCCTATTGCGGAGGCAACGCAAGAGGCGGAGATTCACAGCTGTATGCATCAAGCGCAAGTGGATATGTCAGCAACGGTATTCCACGAATACACGGACTCGGTCTTCATATGGATGGTCATGTCGGTGTATATATCGGCGACGGTATGGCAGTTGACGCAAGAAACGATGACGAAGATGTATGCTATGACACCGTAGATTATATGGGGTGGACACAGTGTACAAGGTAGCGCTATTGATACATAGAAAACGGTTGGGAAGAGTTCAACGGTGATTATTATTACTATGAAAACGGCGAATACATTGTAGATACATCAAGAACAATTGACGGCACTACATATTACTTTGATTCAAAGGGCAGATCAAGCAATACTCCGTCAGATCCTTCTTCTTCAAATTCTTCCGACAATTCTTCTTCAAGTTCAGACAACAACTCTTCAAACAACACGGTTGAGGATTCTTCAACTGACAGCGACAACAGCAGTTCGACTGAAGAGGTAAAAGAAGAAACACCTACAGAGCCTGTTCTTTACAGAAACGGCGATGAGGGTGACGAAGTAACGAAGATTCAGGAAAGACTTAAGGAGCTTGGCTACTATGATGGCGAAGTAAACGGTAAGTTTGACGATGCAACAGAGGCAGCTTACATTCAGTTCCAGCAGGCAGCAGGAGTAGATGTTGACGGTATTTCAGGTACAGACAGAGATATTCTTTACTCGGAAGATTGTCCTACCTATGCCGATGTTCAGGCAAAACTTGCTGAACAGACACCTACATATCAGTTGGGCGATCAGAGTAACTCAGTTCTCACAATTCAGAACAGACTTGCTATTCTCGGTTTCTTTAATGAAATAGCTACCGGCTACTTCGGAGAAACTACAGTACAAGCTGTTGAGGCATTCCAGCTTGCAAATAATCTTGAAGCTACAGGTATTGTGGATCAGGATACATATCAGGCAATGTTCTCGGCAACAGCACTTTCAAGCAACGGTTCCGCACTTGCTTCTACAGTAAGCTACACAGGTCCGTATGCAATGCCGCAGGTAGGTTCATCACAATTTGTTTTGCAGAATACACAAAATCAGGATTATACACATTCAGCCGCAGTTGTAGCGCAGGCTGCAAATAAGGTTACAAAGGCTGCACTTTCAAACACATCAGCCAATACACCTGCTATTATTTCGGCAGTTGTAAAGCGCAATCTTAATGTTGGTCTTTGGTTTGTGGTAGTTCTTGCTTTACTTTCGATTTTTGGCGGTGTATATATTATTAAAAATATTAAGGCTTCAAAAAAAGCCCGCCGTACAAGAGCGAGAAGCAAAAAAGCATATACAAGAGTAAAAACCGAGGCTCGTTACTGGTAAAAAATTAAGCCGTATCTTATGGTTGTCCATATGATACGGCTTTTGTATTGCAAAAAACTTTACAGTGTGGTATTATTAACATAGGAAGTGATTATTATGGATAAAGATTTAATTAAAAGAATAAATGAACTTGCAAAGAAAAAGAAAACACTCGGACTTAATGCCGAAGAACAGGCAGAACAGAAACAGCTTTATGCCGTGTATCTTGCTGAAATCAGAGAACAGTTTGATAATACTCTCGATAATGTAAGTATTAAACAGGAGGACGGTTCGGTTGTTCCGTTTAAATCCGCCGCCAAAAAGAAAACAAAAGAAGATAATAAATCAGAATAATTTATATTTTATATCAATAATTAAAAATTTAGGTTCTATTCTAAATGCGGAATACTTTTTCAAAATTATTTAATCTTAACTGTGTGCTAAACCATAAATTAATTACAATTTTTGATAAAAAACAGGGTTGATTCTATTTTCTGAATCAACCCTGTAATTATTTTTATTAATCGTCAAGACAATTGTCAAGTCTTTCAATAATATTCTGCTTATCCATATGCTGACCGATAAATACAAGTTTGGTTTCACGGTCGCCGTATTTTTCATCCCAATGCTCTTCAATATCAGGATACTCTTTAAAGTATTTCTTCTGCTCGCTCTTAGGGAATGCAGCAAGCCATTTGCCGTTTTCTGTAGCGGTAATCTGTACGCCTGCCTGCTCAAATACATAGAGGTAATCTCTCTTGTCTTTATCGGAGAACCAAAGAATACCCTTTGCACGAACAACGCCCTTTGGCCAATTGTTTACAAATTCCTGTAATTTTTCCTGATTGAATGGACGGCGGCTGTGGTACACAAAAGTACAGATACCGTACTCTTCGTCATCGTCACCGTGGTGGTGATGGTGGCAGCAGTGACCGTGCTCGTGGTCGCAGTGAGAGTGATCTTCGTCATCATGATGATGGTGATGCTCATGCTCGTCTTCATCGTGGTGATGATGCTCATGCTCGTCCTCGTCGTGGTGATGATGTTCGTGTTCATCCTCATCATGATCGTGATGCTCGTTTTTCTCGTCTTCGTCCTTATCGTAAGCCTGTGCCCAGCCTGCTGAACCCGCAGTTTCTTCAAAATCATAAAGATTTGTATTGAGAATGTCGCCAACGCTTACCTTACCGTAGTTAGCCTCAATAATTTTAGCCTTTGGCTGAAGAGTTCTGATCATAGCCTTAACTCTGCCGAGCTGCTCCTCATTTACCATATCAACTTTGTTGAGAATGATAGTAGAACAGAACTCAATCTGCTGAATAACAAGGCTTTCAATGTCTTCTTCGTCAACATCGTCTTTAAGAAGATTGTCGCCGCAGCCAAACTCTGTAGCCATTCTGAGTGCGTCAACAACAGTTACAATGTTGTCAAGACGGCAGATAGCAGGAGTGCCTTCCTCTTCGTCACCCTCAAGTACAGCAATAGACTGTGCAATAGGGAGCGGCTCGCAGATACCGCTTGCCTCAATGAGAATATAATCAAATTTACCTGACTTTACAAGTTCTGCAATCTGATTGATAAGGTCAACTTTAAGTGTACAGCAAATACAGCCGTTTGAAAGCGGAACAAGGTTGTCATCTTTTTGAGTAACAACGCCTGCTTTCTGAATAAGTTCAGCGTCAATATTAACTTCGCCTATATCATTTACGATAACGGCACATTTGTAGCCCTCCTGATTGCCGAGGACATGGTTGATAAGTGTAGTTTTACCGGAACCAAGATAACCTGTAAGAAGTGTTACAGGAATTGGAAGCTTTGGTTTTGCCATATATGTCATTTCCTTTCAAGAATAATTTTCTACGAATGGAATAATAGCACAACAGAATTATTTTGTCAAGTAGTTACAAGTTAGTTGTGGCTAATTAAGTTGATATTTTTACAGTTATTAATAAAAATTACTATAATAAAAAGGAGAGAGGAAAGCCTCTCTCCATAATAATTATATCAGTTTTCCGGAACATTCGGAAGACCGTCAAAGCCTTTCTGGAGTTCCTCGTCTGTCGGAATATAGTCGCTCATAAGACCGTCGTTAAACTTCTCATATGCAAGCATATCGAAGTAGCCTGTACCTGTAAGACCAAAGAGAATAGTTTTTTCTTCGCCTGTTTCTTTACATTTGAGAGCCTCATCAATTGCAACTCTGATTGCATGGCTGCTTTCCGGAGCAGGGAGAATACCCTCAACTCTTGCAAATTGTTCTGCGGCAGCAAATACAGATGTCTGCTCAACAGAAGTAGCTCCATAAGACCGTCGTGGTAAAGCTGTGAAAGTGTGCTGCTCATACCGTGGTAACGAAGTCCGCCGGCATGGTTAGCGGACGGAATAAATCCGCTGCCGAGTGTGTACATCTTAGAGAGCGGGCAAACCTTGCCGGTATCGCAGAAGTCATATGCAAACTTACCTCTTGTCAAGCTTGGGCAAGATGCAGGTTCAACGGCAATAATTCTGTAATCAGCCTCACCTCTTAATTTTTCGCCTACGAACGGAGATATAAGACCGCCAAGGTTAGAACCGCCGCCGGCACAACCGATAATGATGTCAGGCTTAACATTGTATTTATCAAGAGCTTTTTTAGCCTCAAGACCGATAACCGACTGGTGAAGAAGTACCTGATTGAGCACACTGCCGAGTACATAACGGTATCCTTCTGTAGAAGTTGCAACTTCTACAGCCTCGGAAATTGCACAGCCAAGACTGCCTGTTGTGCCCGGGTGCTCCTTAAGAATTTTTCTGCCGACTGCAGTATCTGTAGACGGGGAAGGAGTAACACTTGCACCGTAAGTTCTCATAACTTCTCTTCTGAACGGCTTTTGTTCGTAAGATACTTTTACCATATATACCTTACAATCAAGACCAAAGTAAGAACAAGCCATTGAAAGGGCGGTACCCCACTGGCCTGCGCCTGTTTCTGTTGTAACGCCTTTAAGACCCTGCTTTTTAGCATAATAAGCCTGTGCGATGGCAGAGTTTAATTTATGACTGCCGCTTGTATTGTTACCCTCAAACTTATAGTAAATCTTAGCAGGAGTACCGAGAGCTTTTTCAAGGAAATATGCTCTGATAAGCGGGGACGGACGGTACATTTTATAGAAATCCTGAATTTCCTGCGGAATATCTATGTATGCGTCTGTATCGTTAAGTTCCTGTGCTACGAGTTCTTTACAGAAAACAGGATAAAGCTCCTCTGCTGTCATTGGTTTTAATGTAGCAGGGTTAAGAAGAGGAGCAGGCTTGTTTTTCATATCTGCACGAACATTATACCATTGAGTAGGTATTTCACTTTCGTCAAGATAAATTTTATATGGAATCTTTGTATTTTCCATTGGTTTCAGCCTCCTAAATATCAATATTTATAATATTATAACATATTATTTGCCTCTTGTCATCACTTTTTATAGAAAATATTATTTCATAACATAATTAAAATAATTTTTTACGGGTATTTTACAAATAGGAGGTAAATAGCTTTACAAAAATTAACTAAACTAAGAGCGTACTCAAAAGAAGTACGATAATTATTTGAGGAGATTATATTTATGAAAAAAACAAGTACAAAATTATTATCGGTATTAGCAGCAGGCGTAATTATGGCAAGTGCATTTGCAGGTTGCGGCGGCAGCTCATCATCAACTGCAAGTGAAGGTGCAAGCAATGCCGATTCATCAAACACAAGTGCTTTTGATACAAGCAAATCACTTTCTGTTATTACAAAGAGAGCAGGGCTCCGGTACTCGTGATGCTTTCGTAGAGCTTACAGGTGTTCTTGTTAAAGACGGCGACACAAAGACAGACACAACAAGAACAGATGCAGTTACAGTAAACGGTACTGAGGCTGTTATTACTAATGTAAAGGGCAATGACGCAGCAATCGGTTACATTTCACTCGGTTCACTCAACGACAGCGTTAAGGCTCTTAAGGTTGAAGATGTTGAGGCAACAGCAGAAAATGTAAAATCAGGCGAATACAAAATCAGCCGTCCGTTCAACATTGCTTATAAGGGCGACTTAAGCGGTCTTGCTAAGGATTTTGTAGATTATATCTTAAGCTCAGACGGTCAGGCAGTAATTTCTAAAGAGGGTTATGTTCCGGTATCTGAAAACGCAGCATATGCAGGAACAAAGCCGGAGGGCAAAATTACAGTAGCAGGTTCTTCTTCGGTATCACCTGTAATGGAAAAACTCATCGAGGCTTACAAGCAGGTAAATACAAAGGCAGAAATCGAACTCCAGACATCAGACTCTTCGGCAGGTATGCAGTCTGCACTTGAGGGTACTTGTGACATCGGTATGGCATCAAGAGAGCTTAAAGATACAGAAACAGCTCTTACATCAACAACAATTGCAAAAGACGGTATTGCGGTAATCGTAAATACAAACAATACTACAGAAAATCTCACAATGGATCAGGTAAAAGCTATCTATACAGGCGAAGCTAAGGTTTGGAGCGATATAACTAAATGAGATTAAACAATATTAAAGAAAGGGCTATGCAGGGAGTTTTCTTCCTGACAGCCCTTGCAAGCATAGCGGCAGTTGTGCTTATATGTATTTTCCTTTTCTACAACGGTGTTCCGGCAATGGCAGAAATCGGATTTTTTTAATTTTATAGGCGGCTCTGAATGGGCACCTACAAAATGTTCCGGCTAGCTACGGCATCTTTACAATGATTATCGGTAGTATCTATGTTACGGCAGGCGCTGTTGTAATCGGTGTGCCGATCGGAATTTTAACAGCGGTTTTCCTTGCTCGCTTTTGTCCGAAACCGTTATATAAGGTTATAAAACCCGCAACAGAATTACTCGCAGGTATTCCGTCAATCGTTTACGGCTTTTTCGGACTTATGGTAATTGTACCGTTTATTCGTGAAAATTTCGGCGGCGACGGCTCAACCTGCTTGCAGCGTCAATAGTGCTTGGCATTATGATTTTGCCTACAATAATCGGTGTGTCGGAATCGGCAATCCGTGCGGTGCCCGAAAATTACTACGAGGGTGCATTGGCACTCGGCGCAACAAGAGAGAGAAGTGTGTTTAAAACTATGCTTCCTGCCGCAAAGTCGGGTATTCTTGCAGGTGTTGTGCTTGGCATAGGCAGAGCAATCGGCGAAACTATGGCGGTTATCCTGATTGCAGGCAACCAGGTACAGATTCCTACATCACTTACGGACGGTGTAAGAACGCTTACAGCAAATATTGTACTTGAGATGGGTTACTCAACGGGACTTCACAGACAGGCACTTATAGCAACAGGTGTAGTTTTGTTTGTGTTCATATTAATTATTACACTTTCAATGCAGGCAATTAAGAGCAGGAGTGAAAAGAATGGCTGATAACAATGAAATAAAGGCAATCAATAAAACAGGATTTGCCCAAAGATTAAGAGAATATAAAAGAAATCCGCTCTCACTTGTTTTGTTTATATTGGTTGTACTTGCAGCGGCAATATCAGTGCTTGCTCTGGTATTTTTAATTGTATATATTCTTGTAATGGGTGTTCCGCATATTACACCGGAGCTGTTTGCATGGGAATATAACAGTGATAATGTATCCTGTATGCCTGCAATTATCAATACTGTTGTGGTAACTTTGCTTACCTTGGTAATTGCCGTACCGTTTGGCGTAGGTGCTGCGATTTACCTTGCGGAATATGCAAAAAGGGGCAACAAGTTTGTAAAACTTATCAGAACTATGGCAGAAACTCTTTCGGGTATTCCGTCGATTGTTTACGGTTTGTTCGGTATGTTATTCTTTGTAACTACTTTGCAGTGGCGACTTTCATTGCTTGCAGGTTCTTTTACACTTGCAATTATGGTATTACCGACAATTATGAGAACTACAGAGGAAGCTTTGCTTTCTGTTCCCGACTCGTACCGAGAGGGCAGTTACGGACTTGGCGCAGGCAAGCTGAGAACAATTATAAGAATAATTCTTCCGAGTGCAATGCCGGGTATTCTTGCAGGTATAATTCTTGCAGTCGGCAGAATAGTCGGAGAAACTGCGGCTCTTTTATATACATCGGGTTCGGCGTCGGGTCTTGCAAAAGGTCTTATGTCTTCGGGCAGAACGCTTGCTATTCATATGTATGTACTTGCAAACGAGGGATTGCATACAGATCAGGCTTGGGCAACAGCGGTTGTATTGCTTGTGCTTGTACTTTTAATAAATACGCTTTCGGCATTTATCGCCAAAAAGCTTACAAGTAAAAATAAGTAAGAGTGGAAGGAAAATAAATGGATAAGTTTACAATTAAGGATATGAACCTGTATTACGGCAAATTTCACGCATTAAAGTCTGTAAACTTTAATATGGAGGCAAACCGTATTACAGCTTTTATCGGCCCGTCGGGCTGCGGTAAATCAACGCTCCTGAAATCACTTAACAGAATGAATGATTTGGTTGAGGGTTGTAAAATTACAGGTGATATCCGTCTTGATAACGAGGATATTTACGGCAAAAATATGGATGTAAATGTTCTCAGAAAAAGAGTGGGTATGGTTTTTCAAAAAGCAAATCCGTTTCCTATGAGCGTGTATGATAACATAGCTTTCGGTCCGAGAACACACGGTATAAGAAGCAGAAGAGAGCTTGACGAAATCGTAGAGCAGTCTTTGAAAGATGCCGCTATCTGGGATGAACTTAAGGACAGACTTAAAAAGAGCGCACTCGGCCTTTCGGGCGGTCAGCAGCAGCGTCTTTGCATTGCAAGAGCGCTTGCGGTAAAGCCTGAAGTTTTACTTATGGACGAGGCAACATCTGCACTTGACCCTATTTCCACAGGTAAAATCGAGGAACTTTGTATGAAGCTTAAAGATAAATATACCATTATTATGGTTACACATAATATGCAGCAGGCAATGAGAATTGCTGATAATACGGCATTCTTCCTGCTTGGCGAAATGATTGAATGCACTGATACGGCTACCTTGTTTTCTACTCCAAAGGATAAGCGTACAGAGGAATACATTACAGGAAGGTTCGGCTAATGAGAGAGTATTTTGATTTGGAATTAAAAGCACTTAACGATAAACTCATTGAAATGGGCGCTTTGGTTGAAGGTGCAATAAAAAATACGATAACCATTATTACAAACGGTGAATACGATAAACTTGAAACATCAAGAATTATTGAAGAAAAAATCAATACGATGGAGAGAGAAATACAAAACTATTGTTTAAATCTCCTCCTTTTACAGTCGCCTGTTGCAGGTGACTTAAGAACGGTATCTGCGGCTCTTAAGATGATTACCGACCTTGAAAGAATCGGCGATCAGGCTATTGACATTGCGGAAATGTCAACTTATTTGAAAGACTGCGAAAATATTTATTCAATGACTCATCTTTCTGAAATGGCAGAGCGTTCTTCAAATATGGTAACAACGGCTATTGACGCTTTTGTTAAAAAAGACTTGAAACTTGCAAAGACCGTAGCTACTATGGACGACGCAATTGATGACCTTTTCAATAAGGTAAAACAAGAGGTTATCGATATTATAAATGCAAACAAAGAACTTGATCAGCAGGCTATAGATGTTTTGCTTATTGCAAAGTATTTTGAAAAAATCGGCGACCACGCAGAGAACATCGGTGAATGGGTTGTGTTTTCAATTACAGGAAAGACAGTATAACCTTTGATGATTTTTGTTGCAAATCAAGACTATTGTGATATAATTAGGTTTAAGGCGGAAGTATGTCTGCCTTAAATCTATATCGGGGAGTTAGAATTATATGTTAATTTATATTGTAGAAGACGATACAGACATCAGGGAGCTTGAAACCTACGCACTGAAAAACAGCGGTTATGAGGTTAAAAGCTTTGGAGAAAGCAAGAGTTTTTTTTAAAGCGTGTGCGGAAATAAAGCCGCAGCTTGTTATTCTTGATGTAATGCTTCCCGATTTTGACGGATTGTCTGTACTTGAAAAATTAAGAAAAGACAAGTCTACAAAAAATATTCCGGTTATTCTTGTTACCGCAAAGTCAAGTGAGATGGATAAGGTAAAAGGACTTGATATGGGTGCCGACGATTACCTTACAAAGCCGTTCTCCGTACTTGAACTTATTTCAAGAGTAAGGGCAATTTTAAGACGCTGTACGGTAGAAGAAAAGCCCGAAACCGTGGAACTTGGCGGAATTGTTCTTGACGATTCAAAGCATATTGTAACTTCAAACGGAGAACAGTGCAGCCTTACATATAAGGAGTACGAATTGCTAAAATACCTGCTTAACAATAAAGGTATGGCGCTCACAAGAGAGAACATTATCATTAATGTTTGGGGTTACGATTTCGAGGGAGAGAGCCGTACGGTTGATATGCACATTACAACTCTAAGACAAAAACTCGGAGAATGCGGCAATCTTATTAAAACCGTGCGTAATGTAGGATACAAGGCAGGAGAATGATAAATGAAACTAAAGAAAAATTCTTTTAAAAAAGATTTATAATCACCGCTGGTGTATCCATTCTTTTGACGCTGTTTTTTCAACAGCCGCTTTCTGGTTTATTTTTTCTTCTTCGGAAAAAACAACATTAAAAGATTATACAAATATAGCCGCAAATCTTTATAATAAAAACAGTAGCTATGAATTGTTGCACGATTTAAGTTCATCACGAATAAGAGTTACATTGCTCGACGGCAACGGAAATGTTCTTTTGGAAAGCGATGACGGCGTTGATGTTACAAAAATGGAAAATCACTCCAATCGTCCCGAATTTATAAATGCAATGAAAAACGGATACGGCGATGACAGCAGAAAATCAGAAACACTCGGCAATGTTACATATTATTATGCTGTAAAAACTTCAAACGGAAATGTTTTGCGATTGTCTGAAACTATGGAAAACGGCTACTCCATTTTTATGCACCTTGTTCCGATTTTGTTTGCCGTAATAATTATTGTATTTATTCTTTGCTGTGTGCTTTCAAAAATGTCAACGAAAAAAATTATTGCGCCTATAGAAAATCTCGAAAGCAATGTTGACGGCAATCAATATGAAGAATTAAGTTCAATTCCCGCACCATTCAAGTCAGCAAAAGCAGATTAACAAGCAGGTTTCACGCTTACAGCTTGAAAAAGACAGAATAGACACGCTTATTCAAAATATGTCCGAGGGCTTTATAATGCTTGATATGGATAAGAATATGCTTATGTGTAATCATTCCGCTTCAAAATATCTCGGCACGGATTCAGAGGGCACTGTTGGCGAAAGTCTTATTTCATTCTCACGCAATGAGGTTTTGTGCGAATGTGTTGACAAGGCTTTCAGCGGTGAACGCAGCAGTAATGAAGGCAATATAAACGGCAGAGTATTGCAGATAATTGCAAGTCCGGTGTATTCCAACAGCGAACAAAAAGGTGTAATCTGTCTTATAATTGATATTTCGGCTAAACGAAAAGCCGAAAAAATGAGGCGTGAATTTACCGCAAATGTTACCCACGAGTTAAAAACTCCGCTCACTTCAATTTCGGGTTATGCGGAAATTATAGAAAGCGGAATAGTTGCACCGGAAGATATTGAAAGATTTGCCGGAAAAATTCATAAAGAATCAGGCAGACTGCTTTCTTTGATTGGCGATATTATAGAGCTTTCCGAACTTGACGAAAACACAAGACCCGTAAATTACGATAAGGTCGATTTGTCGGGACTTTCAAGAGAGGTAGCGGAAGATTTACATACAAATGCAAATAAACACGAGGTTGTCATTAAAGTTAATGCGGAAGATAAAATTTTAATAAACGGCAATCGTAACCAACTTTATGAACTTGTTTATAACCTTTGTGACAATGCGATAAGATATAACCGCAAGGGCGGAAATGTTACCGTTACTGTTAAAAAAGAGGACGAAAACGCCGTTCTCAGTGTTGCGGATACGGGAATCGGTATTCCGTTAAAACATCAAAAACGAGTTTTTGAGCGCTTTTACAGAGTTGACAAAAGCCGTTCTAAAGAAACCGGCGGTACAGGTCTTGGACTTGCAATTGTAAAACATATTGCCGAAAGACATGACGGTACTATTACATTAAAGAGTAATGAAAACGGTACGGTATTTACATTTAAAGTAAAAGCATTGTAAAAATTATAAAATGTACTTTTAGCAAAATTAAATATTAATATTTAATATTACGGCTGCGTCTTGTTTAAGTCTTACTTATAAACAGGGCGCAGTTGTTGTTGTGTAAAAAACTTTACATAGATTTTACAAATGCAAAATAAAACTTTGACTTAATACTAATATCATTACAAAGGAAAAGGAGAGTTTAGGGATATGGATATTTTTTCGATTCTTCAGCTGTTGAGTGGCTTGGCACTCTTTTTGTATGGTATGAATACAATGGGTGACGGCCTTGAAAAATTCTCGGGCGGTAAACTTGAAAAAACTCTTGAAAAAATGACTAACAATACTTTCAAGGGATTTTTGCTCGGTGCAGCCGTTACAGCTGTTATACAGTCATCATCCGCTACTACGGTTATGGTAGTCGGCTTTGTAAACTCCGGTATTATGAAGCTAAGACAGGCAATAGGAATTATTATGGGTGCTAATGTCGGCACAACAGTTACAGCGTGGATTTTAAGCCTCTCGGGTATTGAGGGCGACAGCGTATTTATGCAACTGCTTAAACCGACATCTTTTTCTGCCGTTTTCGCTTTTATAGGCATAATTCTTATTATGTTTACAAAGAGCGACAGTAAGAAAAACCTTGCGTCCATTCTTTTGGGATTTGCAATTTTAATGTTCGGTATGGATTCTATGAGTTCTGCGGTAGCACCTCTTTCTAACGATCCTAACTTTGCAAATCTTCTTACAGTCTTTAATAACCCTGTATTCGGTATTATTGCAGGTGCATTGCTCACAGCAATTATCCAGAGTTCAAGCGCATCGGTCGGAATATTGCAGGCACTTTCAAAAACAGGTGCGATTACATACTCAATGGCAATTCCGATTGTAATGGGTCAGAATATAGGTACTTGCGTAACTGCCTTGATTTCTTGTATAGGTGCAAAGAAAAACGCTAAGCGTGCTGCTTTGGTACACCTTTATTTTAATATTATAGGTACACTTGTAATTTGTGCGCTGTTCTACGGTTCAAATTTAATATTCCAATACGGATTCCTGGACGATGTAGTTGCCGAGGCAAATATCGCTGTTATCCATACAGCATTTAACATTGCAGCAACAGCTATGTTACTTCCTTTTACACGCCAGCTTGAAAAACTCGCTTGCCTTACAATTAAGGATACGGAAGAAGAAAGTGAAACACCATTCCTCGACGAGCGTTTCCTCAACACACCTTCACTTGCAACAGACCGTGCTTTAAATGTTACGGAAAAAATGGCAAGACTTTCGGAGGGTACACTTCTCGGCGCACTTGAAATGTTGGTAATTATAACGAAAAAGCGGCTGACACCCTTTCTGAAAACGAAGACACAATTGATATGTACGAAGATGTAATTTCGACATATCTTGTAAAACTAAGTCAGAAAAATCTTTCTGAAAACGACAGTAAAAGTGTTCAGAGAGTTTTGCACGGTATAGGTGATTTCGAGAGAATCAGCGACCACGCAATGAATATTGTCGGTGCCGCAAAAGAAATTGAGGAGAAAAAAGCGGTTTTCTCCGAAGGGGCTATGGCGGGTCTTAATGTTATGATGGACGCTATAAAAGAGATTATAAATAATGCAACGCTTGCATTTATCAATAACGATGTAAAACTTGCGGCGAAAGTTGAACCTCTTGAACAGGTTATTGACCGCATCAGAGATAAACTTAAAGAGGCTCATGTTAAGCGCCTTACAAACGGCGAATGTACAATAGAACTCGGATTTATTTTCTCTGACCTTATTACAAGTATGGAAAGAGTTTCCGACCATTGTTCAAACATTGCGGTCGGTGTTATTGAAATCAACAACAACGGCTACGATGCACACGAATATTTGCACGAACTTAAAAATTCCGATGATATTCAGTACAACGCAGACTATAAGGAATACAAGAAAAAATATGTACTTCCCGCAGCTGCTTTGAAAAAATAATTTATTTAACCCACAGCAAATTTCAGCTGTGGGTTTTTTATTATGCAGATGACAAAGTGAATTTTTTGTGCTATTATATATTATGATTTTATTGATTAGGGGTAGATTAGTTTGGCAAAGGCAGTACCGCTTTTTAGCGGCAGTAAAGGAAACAGTTATTTTCTCGGTACAGCAACGCAGGGCGTGCTGATAGACGCAGGTCGTTCATGCAAACAGATTGAAAATGCATTACTTACAAATTCAATAGATCCACGCATAATAGGTGCGGTATTTATTACCCACGAGCATACAGACCATTGCAGTGCCGTAAAAGTGCTTGCATCACGCTATAATTTTAAGGTGTATGCAAGTCAGGGTACACTTGAGGCGCTTGAAAGGGCAAATCGTCTGGATAACCGCTTTGAAACCGAGGTTATCGAAAACGAAGTTGCAGTAGGCGATATGCTTATTAAAAGAATCGATACTCCGCACGATGCCGCTGAAAGCTGTTGCTACAGTGTTACGCTTGCAGACGGAAAGACTGCCACAATAGCAACTGATATGGATATATGACCGATGATGTAAGAAATGCCCGTTGCACACAGCAATTTTGCGGTTATTGAGTCAAACCACGATGTTGATATGCTGAAAAACGGTCCGTATCCGTTTGTACTCAAAAAGCGAATACTCTCTAAATACGGTCATTTGTCTAATCCGATTGTGCCGCCGAGCTTGCGGGACTTGTGCAGTCAGGTACTTTAAGACTTATGCTCGGTCACTTAAGTGAGCAAAATAATACCCCGTCAATAGCGCTTAATACAGCTGTAAACGAACTTTCAAAGTACGGAATGAATAGGGGAATAGATTATACTCTCGATGTAGCGCCCGTAGAAACTAATGCTAAATCGGTAATTTTTTAATGGTGAAAGATGATTAGAATAAATATAATTTGTATAGGAAAAATTAAAGAGAAATATTTTACAGACGCAATTTCCGAATACGCAAAACGACTTACTGCCTTTTGTAAATTTGCGGTAGTTGAACTTGCGGAAGAAAAAATAAGAAATAACAATCCGAACGAGGCTGAAATTTCAGAGGTAATTGAGGCAGAGGGAGAAAGAATACTTAAGAAAATCGGTGCAGGTGATTATGCGGTGGCAATGTGCATCGAGGGCAAACAGCTTTCAAGCGAAGAACTTTCTGCAATGCTCGACAATGCGGCAATTACAGGAAAAAGTACGGTGGATTTTATTATCGGCGGAAGTTACGGACTTAGCAATAAGGTGAAAACAGAGCGGATTTCAAACTTTCTATGAGTAAAATGACATTTCCTCATCAGATGGCAAGAATGGTACTGTCGGAACAGATTTACCGTGCGTTTGAAATTTCTACCAACGGCAAATATCATAAATAGAGGTAAAAGATGGCTTTAGACGGAATTTTTTTAAGATATATAAAACACGAAATAGAAACCGAGGCGCTCGGTGCCAGGGTATCGCAGATTTATCAGCCGAACAGAGATGAACTTGTATTTGCGATGCGTACCTTTAACGGCAATAAAAAACTTTTGCTTTCGGCAAGGGCAAATTCACCGAGGGTGCATTTTTGCGGCAATACACCTGAAAATCCCGCTTCACCGCCTATGTTTTGTATGCTTTTGCGTAAGCGTATCGGCGGCGGAAAGCTGGTTGCGGTTCGTCAACAGGAATGCGACAGAGTGCTGTTCCTTGATTTTGAATGTGTAAACGAACTCGGCGATACCGTTCTAATAACAGTAGTTTGCGAAATTATGGGAATGTACAGCAATATTATTATTGTGGATTCAAACGGAGTAATTATTGATTCCCTCAAGCGTGTTGACCTGACTATGAGCAGCCGCAGACTTGTGCTTCCAAATATAAAATACGAACTTCCCGAGGCACAGGATAAACTTTCAATTCTTAAACATTCGGCAGAAGAAATAGCGGAAAAAACAGTTGATTTTGACGGCGAAATGATGCTTAACAAGGCGCTGCTAAGGGCAATTCAAGGTGTATCGCCTCTTGTGTGCAGAGAACTTGAGTACAGAGTGGGCGAGGGCACAACTACCCGTATGGATAAACAGCATTACGACAGACTTGTTGATGTGCTCAATAATTTGTATGTAAATGTTAATAAATATGCAGGCAAACCGTGTATGGTTATAAGAGATGACGCAAGCCGATTGATTTTACATTTACAGATATTGAGCAATACGGAAATTTTGCTCAAATAAAGCACTTTGACACATATTCACAACTTCTTGACAGCTTTTACGAAACCAGAGATTCAAGAGAGAGAATGAGGGTCAAATCTCAAGACCTTACAAAAATGCTTGTTAATTTAAGCGAAAGAATTTCCCGTAAACTTGCAAAGCAAAAGATTGAACTTAAAGAATGTGCAAATCGTGAACAGCTTAGAATAAACGGCGATTTGTTGCAGGCAAATCTCTACCGTATTGAGCGTGGCGCATCTTTTGCGGAAGTGGAAAATTTTTACGATGAAAATATGTCGCTTATCCGCATAAAACTCAATCCTGCAATTTCTCCGGCGGCAAATGCTCAAAAATATTATAAAGATTATCAAAAAGCGAAAAATGCAGAGACATATTTTGACCGAACAGAATTGAGAAAGGCAGGTCAGAGCTTGAATACATTGATTCTGTACTTGATACGGTAAGCCGTGCGGAGAGTGAGCGTGAACTTGCGCAGATAAGGGAAGAGCTTACCGAGCAGGGATATTTACGCAAACAAAAGGGCAAGCAAAGACCGCAGGCGGCACTGCCGCCGCTTGAATTTACTTCAAGTGACGGATTTAAAATTTTGGTAGGCAGAAACAATACTCAAAATGATAAACTTACATTAAAAATTGCAAATAAAAATGATATGTGGCTGCACACAAAAGATATTCACGGTTCGCATACAGTTGTTTTTGCGGAAGGCAGAGAAATTAGCGATACCGCAATTTTAGAGGCGGCACAGCTTGCCGCATATTACAGTAAAGCAAGAGAAAGCAGTCAAGTGCCTGTAGATTACACGCTTGTGCGTTATGTAAGCAAGCCAAGCGGTGCAAGACCGGGTATGGTTATTTATGTAAATAACAAAACTGTTTATGTCACACCGAAAGCAAATATTTCCGAATAAAAAACTCGGCAATCTTTACGGTTGCCGAGTTTTGTGCTGTCAGTTAATATAATCAAGATATTTTAAGAACCGTTTTACGGCAGGTACGAATTATTTCAGAAATCAGATGGTACTTAAAGGCGAAAGCGATAAAGCGGTAAAGCCTGTTCTCAACAATCCGTCAACACCAAAGGGTGTTAAGTATTCGGGTACAATGACTTATGCGGTAGCTCTTACCGACGCTGAATAATTTACCTACACGCTGAAAAAGTTATCTAAACTTTTCCTTCCCTTACAGCAGATCGTTACACTACAGTAGCGGTCTGTTTTTATTTATAATATCTTTAATTTTCTAAAAAAGTATGTTATAATTAAGCAAAATAACAAAATTAGGAATGATGTTATGAAATTTATGCATTTATCCGATCTGCATCTCGGAAAGCGTGTAAACGGCTATTCTATGCTTGAAGATCAGAAATATATATTGATAAAAATTATAAATATAATTGACGAACAAAAGCCACAGGCTGTAATAATTGCAGGCGATGTATATGACAAACCTGTCCCTTCCGCAGAGGCTGTACAGTTGTTTGATGACTTTTTATACAAACTTACTGAAAGAAGTTTGCAGGTAATTGTAATAAGCGGTAATCACGATTCGCCGGAGCGTATTGCGTTTGGTTCTCGTTTTATGGGTAAAAGCGGAATACATATGTCACAGGTGTATAACGGCAGTACGGATTTTGTTTCGCTTACAGATGATTACGGAAAAATTAATTTTTATCTTTTACCGTTTATTAAGCCGTCAAATGTAAGAAGATTTTTTGAAGATGAAGAAATCAATACCTATACCGAAGCAATTCGTGTGGCAATATCAAATATGAACATAGATAAAAATGCCAGAAATGTAATTGTTACACATCAGTTTGTAACAGGCGCAGAACGCTCGGATTCCGAAATTATCGCAGTAGGCGGAACCGACAATGTAGATTCGTATGTTTTTGACGATTTTGATTATGTGGCGCTCGGTCATATTCACCGTCCGCAAAATGTCGGTAAATCTACTGTTCGTTATTGCGGTACACCGTTAAAATATTCGTTTTCGGAAATAAATCACGAAAAATCCGTTACAATAGTTGAAATTAAAGAAAAAGAAGATATAGATGTTACGACAATACCGCTTATTCCTTTGCATGATATGCGAGAAATAAAAGGAAGTTACGATGAACTTGTAAACAGAGAAAACTATGAGGGTACTGCCACAGAAGATTATCTGCATATTATACTTACAGATGAAGATGATGTGCCGTATGCGGTAGAAAGACTGCGCAATATTTATCATAATTTAATGAAACTTGATTATGACAATACGAGGACAAGGTCATCGTATGACATCACGCAGGCGCAGGAAACTGAAAGAAAATCGGAAATTGAATTAGTTTCAGAGTTTTTTGAAAAACAGAACGGGAAGCAAATGACAGAACAACAGCTTGAATATGCAAGTGATTTAATAGAACAGATAAAGGAGGAGTCATTGTGAGACCGATAAGACTTGTTATGTCTGCATTCGGCCCGTATGCGGGTAAACAGGAAATAGATTTTGACAAGCTTGGAGTCAGCGGTCTGTATCTGATTACGGGCGACACAGGCGCAGGTAAAACCACAATTTTTGACGGTATAAAATATGCGCTTTACGGTGAAGCAAGCGGAAACAACCGTGATTCATCTATGCTTCGTTCAAAATATGCGGATAACGATACTCCTACAACAGTTGAACTGACCTTTGTAAACGGCAGCAAGCAGTATACCTTGAAACGCAATCCCGAGTATGAAAGGAAAAAGGCGAGAGGAAACGGTTTTACAAAACAATCGGCAGGCGCAGAATTGGTGTTGCCCGACGGCAGAGTAGAAACCAATAAAAAGGTTGTTGATACAAAAATTGAAGAAATACTCGGTGTAAACGACGCTCAATTTTCACAAATTGCAATGATAGCACAGGGAGATTTTCTAAAACTTCTGCTTGCCGATACCAAGGAAAGGCAGAAAATTCTAAGAAATATCTTTAAAACAGACATATATCTTGAATTTCAGGACAGAGTAAAATCCGATTTCAGCAAAATAAAAGACGAACTCAAAATAAAAAAAGTAAGCGTAGATAACGATATAAAAAATATCGGATGCAGTGAAGAAAATGTGCTGTATATAGAAACCCAAAAGGCTAAAAACGGCGAATTATCGGTGGTTGAGGTAATTGAACTTATAAACAAAATTATTGACGAGGATACGCAAAAATCAAAATTATTATATCAGCAGACCGAAAAATCAGAAGAAAAAATCAGCAGTATTACTGAAATAATTTCAAAAGCCGAGGAACAGAATAAAAACCGTGAATTGCTTGCAACGGCAAAAAATAAGTACGAGCAGCATTGCCGAAATCTGAAGAATTAAAAAAGCTCTATGATATTGAAAAGCAGAAAGAGCCGATTACACAGGAACTTGAAAAGAATGTAACTATACTTGAACAACAGCTTAATGATTATGATGAACTTGATTTGTTGGAAAATAAAATCAAGAGTAATTCAAATAATCTTGAAAAATGCAAAATCGACTGTCAGACAAACGAAACTAAACTTGCGGAATATAATTTAAGTTTAAAGTCATATGAAAAAGAGAGTTTTGAACTTGAAAATTCATCAGAAAATAGAGTGAAATTCAGTACTGAACTTGAAAAAATCGCTGCCAAAGAAACTGAATTTATAAGTCTGCAAAAAGAGATAAAAAATCTTGAAATAATTAAAAAAGCATTTTTAACTGCTCAAAAGGAATACAGCGCCGCTCAAGAAAAAGCTACTGCCAAAAAAGAAATTGCAGATAAAATGCGCCTTGAGTTTAACAGTGAGCAAGCGGGTATAATAGCAGAAACATTGGTTGACGGTGAGCCTTGCCCCGTATGCGGTTCTTGCACTCATCCGCATAAGGCAGAAAAGGCTGTGAACGCACCTACCGAATCAGAGGTAAAAAAGTCCGAAAAAGACGCAAAAGATTTACAGGATAAGGCAAATGTTTTAAGCAGTAAAGCAGGCGAGAAAAAAGGCATTTACGACAATGCAAAAAACACTGCGGAAAATAATTTCGAAAAGTTAAAAACAGATGCTGATTTTGAAAATGCCGAAACGGTAATATCGGAAAAACTCAAAGAAATATCCGAGCAAAAACAGGATTAAATTTAAAAATTGCCGAAGAAAATAAAAAATTAAGACGAAAAGCCGAAATTTTAAAATTAACGGAAGATACAAAAGAAAAAATCAGCAAAATTAATGAATCAATTACAAATCTTAAGACTGATATATCTTCATATTCTGCGGCTATAGATGAGCAAAATAAACGAAAGGAAAATTTACGGGGAAAACTTAAATTTGAAAACAAAACAGCAGCTTTAAACGAGAAATCGAAACTTGAAAAGAAAATTGAACAAAACAAAGCCGAATTGTTAAAAGCCGAAAATGCGTATAAAGAGTGTGAAAAATCAGTCAATGAATTTAAAACGCAAATAACACAACTAAACGATATTTTAAAAGATGTTGAAGAGATTAACATTGACGATAAAAAACAGGAGAGAGATACTGTTGCAAAAGAGAAAAAACAGATTACGGATTTAAACAATATAATCACACAGCGTATAATAGCAAATAATACCGTTCTTAAAAATCTTTCTGCTCAAGCGGCAGATCTTGCAAAGCTGGAAGAAAGGTGGAAACTTATAAATTCACTTTCCGATACGGTAAACGGCAACATAACGGGTAAGCAGAAAATCACTCTTGAAACTTATATTCAGACTGCATTTTTTGATAAAATAATAGCTCGTGCAAATGTTCATCTTATGAAAATGTCGGGAAGTAAATACGACCTCAAACGAAAAGATGTTGCGGATAATTTAAGTAGTAAAAGCGGACTTGACTTAAATGTTATTGACCATTACAACGGTACGGAGCGAAGTGTAAAAAGTTTATCGGGCGGCGAATCCTTTATTGCATCGCTTTCACTTGCGCTTGGACTTTCCGATGAGATACAGGCATCGGCAGGCGGCATTAAAATGGAAACAATGTTTGTTGACGAAGGATTCGGTTCGCTTGATGAAGAAACTTTAAGACAGGCAATGCAAGCACTGTCGGGACTTTCGGAAAATAACCTACTTGTCGGTATCATATCTCATGTGGCTGAACTTAGAAGTGAGATAGACAAACAGCTTGTCGTAACTAAAGAAAAGTCAGGCGGCAGCAAGGTTGAATTGAAACTTAATTAGCAATTTGCAGGTTTGACATTTTTACACTAAATATGTTATAATCAATTGTAAATATCGGGGAATTGTACGCTGTTTACAATTCCTCTTTTCTATTAAAAAAAGAGGCGGTAAGATGAAAAAAATTATTGCACTTCTGCTTGTTGTGTTAACTGTTTTGCTTTGCGGTTGTTCGATGGGGGACGGAAGTATTCGATTCGGAGCGGCAGGTTTGGGCGGTGTTTATCACCAGGCGGCAACTTCATTAAAACAGCTTGCCGAAAATGACAGCGCTCTTAAGATTGAAGTAAAGACCACAGCAGGCTCTGCGGCAAATGTTCGTTTGCTGTCACAAGGTTATCTTGATGCGGCAATTGCTCAATCTGATATTATAAGCGACGCATATAACGGAGAGAATTCATTTAAAACAGCATATAAAGATTACAGCGCTGTTGCGGCTCTTTACACCGAAGTGTGCCATATTATAGTAAGGGCAGATTCTGACATTAACAGCGTTCATGATTTACTCGGTAAAACGGTCAGCGTCGGTGAAGAGGAATCGGGTTCACAACTCAATGCAAAACAGATTTTATCCGCATACGGTTTGAATGAAAAAATGGTTAAAGAGGAAAACTTTAATTATGCGGATTCAGCCAAGCACTCGTATCGGGTGAGGTTGACGCTTTGTTTTGGACAGTCGGCATAAACGCCACAGTTGTGGAAGAGCTTTCAAGACAGTGCGACATAAAACTTCTTAGCATTGACAAAGAAGCGTCAGACAAGCTTAAATCAGCGTATTCGTACATTGACTGCAAGGTTGACGGAAACACATACAACGGTCAGACTAAGGATGTAAATACCGTTGGAGTAAAATCGGTACTTATTGTAAGTGACAGACTTTCAAATGATAAGGTGAAAACACTTACAAAACTTGTGTTTGATAACGCAAACGAACTTCAGCTTACTGTTTCGGCTGACCTTGATATTATAGAAAAAGATGCCGTAACAGGTGTAAATATTCCGTTCCACAGCGGTGCGGCAGAATATTACAGTGAAAAAGGCATTGAAGTAAAAACAGCAGAATAACTGCGAAAGGAATGTAAACATTGAGCATTACACTTGATATGTATCAGACAATCGCAGTTGCTGTAGTTGTACTGATATTAGGAGCTTTCCTTAAAAGAAAAATTTCTTTTCTTGAAAAATTCTGTATTCCCGCACCGGTAATTGGCGGATTGATATTCGCAATATTTACTTTGATTTGCTATTCTACAGGAATACTTGAAATTGATTTTGACGATACTTTAAAAGAAGTATGTATGGTATTTTTCTTTACCTCGGTAGGTTTCCAGGCAAACTTAAAGGTACTTAAAAGCGGTGGAAAACCGTTGCTTATTTTTCTTGTACTTGTAATTGTTCTTATAATAACTCAGAACTTCACAGCCATAGGACTTGCAAATCTCCTCGGACTTGATTCGCTTACGGGTATGACAACGGGTTCAATCCCAATGGTAGGCGGTCACGGTACGGCAGGTGCATTCGGTCCGGTGCTTGAGGACTTCGGTATTAGCGGAGCAACAACTGTATGCACTGCGGCGGCAACATTTGGTCTTGTTGCAGGTTCGCTTATGGGTGGCCCAATCGGCAACAGACTTATTAAAAAGCACAATCTTCTTGAAACAATCAAAAATGATGACGATACTCTTCTTGTTGAAGAAGAAGAAAAGCACGAAAGACATTTTTCAATGTATGCGCCGGCTGTATTTCAGCTTATTATTGCGGTAGGTATCGGCACGATATTTTCAAAATTGCTCTCGCTCACAGGTATGACATTTCCAATCTACATCGGAGCAATGATTGCAGCGGCAATTATGCGTAATATCGGCGAATACACAGGCAAAATTACAATTCATATGGGTGAAATTAACGACCTCGGCGGTATTTGCCTTTCGCTTTTCCTCGGCATTGCAATGATTACACTAAAACTCTGGCAGCTTGCTGACCTTGCACTTCCGCTTGTTATATTGCTTGCAGGACAGGTAGCTCTAATGTTCCTATTCTCTTATATTGTGGTTTTCAATGTAATGGGCAGGAATTACGATGCGGCGGTATTAGTAGCCGGTACTTGCGGATTTGGTATGGGCGCAACTCCTAACGCTATGGCAAATATGCAGGCAATCTGTGAAAAGTATGGGCCTTCTGTAAAAGCATATCTGATTATTCCTATAGTAGGCAGCTTGTTTGCAGATTTTCTTAACAGCCTTACAATCACATTCTTTATTAATCTGTTGTAAAATGGAGGTAATATTATGAAGGATAAGGATAAATATTTTGTAGAAACCGAAAACCTTGCTTTTCCTGAAATTCACACAGGTAAGGTAAAGCAAATATCAAGCGAAAAACCTAATGCCGACGAATCTGTTATTTATGATACAGTGGCAGTTCCCGAAATTCATATAAAAAAGAAAAAAGATAAGCACAGCAAATAATAACAAAGAGCCGTACATTAATTTGTGCGGCTCATTTTGTCAGTCTTTAAATAAAATTTGATAATTTAGCATATATGACAAAAAGTGATTGACAATGCTTGTTATATATAGTATAATGATAGTCCAAAAACAGGCTAAACTTTGTTTATATCCGGGGATGTAAAGGCTTCGACGGGGAGCGTGAACCTCGGTAAGCGAGCAGTGGTGCGGAGAGCCACTATAAAATCCGCAACTTTTAAAATAACTGACAAAACTACAGTTAGATTAGCAGCGTAAGCTGCTCGTTCCTGCACAGAGTACCCCGGCTGTGTAAGGGGCGTCGATTAGTGGTAAATGTGAATACAGCAATGCTTCGGGCTGTGTCACACATTAGAAGCTACCGAGCCGTATAACCCGTTGTCGGGTGCTGCGGTAAGGGAATTTTAAAACGACAACTACGCTCGTAGAAACTTGGCAAATACTTTTCGGACAGGGGTTCGATTCCCCTCATCTCCACCAAACAAAATCCAGCAGATAAGCCATTTTAAAAATTATTGGCTTGTTTGCTGGATTTTTTAGTTTGCATATTTAATTGTAAAAAACAGAAATTAGCGGTAAAAATAGGTGTTTTGAGTATAAATGCAACACGAAATGCAACACGAATTTATAGAAAAAAGTGGCTGTAAATCGTGTTGCATTACTGTTATTGAATGATTAAGTTTTTGGCTTTTGGATAGCTTGTTGCCTTAAATACTTAACTTAGAATTATGCTTGGTTTTGTAGATTGCTTGAATCAGCGGTAAAATTATTCTGAAAAATGTTTATGATTTTCTTATTCATTTCTTCCTGCTTATCTCTTAGAGTGTGCTGATAAATATTTTGCAGGACTGCAACAGATTTCCAACCTCCAATTTGAGCTATGTGCTTGTCAGGGATACCGCAGGCGTGGAGTTCGGAAGCAAAGTAATGGCGTAGTTTGTGAAAGGATATATGCGGCACTTTACATTGTTGTACAAGTCTGTTGAATGAGTCAGATAGCTTTGCCGGAGAGCAACCAAAGTATTTCCATTCTTTGACCTCTTTTATGATGTGAGGAGGCAAGGGAACAAAGCGATTACCTGCATTCGTTTTTGGCGGCTTTATTACGACATTATTGTTTTTGTCATAGACAGCTGCTTTATTTACCGTTACTCCGAGGTCGCTTACATCGTTGAGAGTTAGGGCACACACCTCGGAACGGCGAAGACTGCCGGAGCTTGCAAGCAGAATTGGCACTCTTATGAAATCGTTTGCGTTGGCGAGCAGAGTATTGATTTCTTCTGTAGTGGGAATTGTGTATGTTGGCTCTACTTTTTGCGGTAGGCGAGTAGTAAGAATTAGCTGGGGCTTGTATGCACGCAGAACCGCAGACAACAGTCCGTGGGAGTTGCGTACTGATTTAGGAGATTTTGTTGCTGACATCTCGTTGACGGCAAGCTGAATATGCTCTTGATTTATATTACTCAGCTTCATAGGCATTAGCATTTTAAAATCGTTTCGCAAATTCTTTTCATAGCCGTCTATTGTTGAAGGGGCAAGACCGATGACTTGCTGTCTATGTAACGGCGGTATGCTTCCTGCAAGGTGAGGTCATTGTATGTTTTAGCGCCTCTTTGCTTGTTATGACTGTATTCCTTTGCCATATATTCTGCCTCTTTTTTAGTTGAGGCGGTAAATGACTTGTAATGCCGTTTATTGTTTTCGTCTGTATAATCATATTCAAGTACTCGCCAGTTGCCTGATTTTAATTTTTTTGCGTTTGCCATGATCATCCCTCCTGCAATTGGTATCGGCTCTTGAAGTAAAAATACCGACACCTTTCAATTTTCATTGTACTGTTCCAGCAGTACGAGGATTTTTTTATTTTAATTGTTATTTCGCTTTTTTCTATATATAGTGATTTGCAACAGATTTACAACAGAAATCAATAAACCCTGCTGTAAAACCCTATGCTTTGCCGAGGATACGGACTTTGTTCATTTCTTCTTCCTTTGGCGGTCAAGCTCCTCAAGTTCGTCATCTTAAAATCATAGATAATGATACTATTATTTTTCATATTTATGGACTGCGTAATAATAAAGTGCACCTAAAACAAACCATAGAATAATGGTAATAATGCCAAGATACATATACATATCATAGTCATAATATGATTTTGGCATAAAAAAGAGTGTGTTAATTTCTGCAATTGCTATTGAAACACCGCTGTAAATTGACGGGATCCAATATAAATAATACTCTTCTGTCAGGTGCTTTCCTATTACCGCTAATAATACAGGAATAATTAACCACAAATTTTTTATATCAAAGTATGAACCTATAAGAAAACAAGGAGAGCACAACGAACCATATAAATAGAATCCGCTTACAAAACTTAGAAACATTTTAATTCCTCCGTGTATTATTATAATTGCTATTTCCTTTTGTCTATGATTAGTAATATCAATATTTAAAGGAGTATTATAAAAATGCAGTTTATTATACATTCATTTATAATTGATTAAATCATATATGAATTAATGCCTTGAAAGCTGTCGTCTACATAATAGCCTTCTTTTTCTTCCCTTGTGAGGTTATTATCTCGCCAAAAATTTTGTAATTTTTTTGCATTCGTTTCATCTCTATTATATATACTATAATCAAAAGCAAAACGGATAAAACTGTTAAAAGATAATTTTTGCTTATGAAAGACTGTGAAAGATATGTAAGTTGCAAGCATTTTTTCCATATCATACGGTCTAATAGTGCTTGACTTACTTTTATAATAATAATCAGTTAAGTAGTCTGATACAGTATTACTTATATACTGGCTCGTTAATTGGATTATTTTTTCTTGATTAACAGGATATTCCTTGATTGAATACTCTTGGCAATAAACAAAAAGAGTATAAAACTCACAAAAGCGATAAAGAGAATATTCTTTTGCCGCAAATTCATATTGAAACTTATCGGTTTTACATTTGTCGGAAATAAAGTATTTTGCCATGAACGAATAGTTCATCTTTTCAAAAGAAATAAATCTTTCGTATTCTGCCACTACATAAGAAGCGGAAGCAGAAGAATTAATTGCATTAAGGATAACCTGTACATTTTTTTCGTTAAACCAAAACTTTTGGTATTTGTCGTTTTTAATATTTGCAAATACTCCGAAGACAATCCATGGGACGATTGCAAGAAAAATAATTAATGTACCTGAAAAGTTAAATGCAATTATGTTACTGAATATTATATAGAGTAACATAAATTCGAGTAATGCTAAGAATGCTCCTAAAACGAATTTATATTCATACTTAAAAAAATAAACTATGTTGCCAATAATATTTGAAAAAATTTTTTTCATAATAAAATTCCTTTTTAAACAAATTTGTTAATTATTTGCACAGTAAGTTGTAAAATAAAAAGCTACTTAAAGCTATATACATAATTTTGCCGACACGCCTATCTTAACGGTAAAAGAAAGAACGACATTGAGGAGTATGCCAAAATCTGTGATGCACTTAATGTGACATATGATTTATTCTTAACCCAAGAACAGACGGCATAAGAATGCAGGTAAGCAGATGTTTACGGAGCAAGCGAGGAGGGATTAACCACTATTGCCAATACTATGACAGACTGTATTATTAACGGTAATATGTCATCTATAGCACTTGAATACCAGGGGTACATTGATGAGGGTTATACAAAAGATGAAGCAACAGCAAAATGTGCAGAGAATTTTGGAAAACAGGTGTTACTTGATGCAGCAGGCGGTGCTGTAAGCGGCGGCGTGCTCGGCGGTACGGTAAGCGGCATTAGTTATGCCAAAGGCAAAATAAACACCAATATTGATATGAAAAAGAGTGCGGAAGAGATTGGCAAAGAGGTTATGTCAGATGAGAACTTTGACATTAATCTGCTTTTGGAACAAGCAAAAAACAGTAGTAACGAAAAAGCTGAGAATATTGCTAAGTCGATTGAGAAGAAGATGAGCAAAAATGAGAATTACAAGGTTGACAGTGTAGATGTGGGAAACCTTGTTAAGCTGCTCGAAACGGAGAACATCAGCGGTGTAGTCAGCGAGAATACAGACGAAAACAAAGGGGAGAATACCGGTACAGAGGAAAAAGCAGCGGCTAATACCGAGAACAACGAAACTATAAGCAAAGAAAAAATTGAAGAACATAGCAAGTACAAATTCGGAAGTAACCATAAAAACGGCTTGAACGCTACTGACAGAAAAGGAAACAGGGTAGTAATAGTAGGTGTGGAAAGCAGTTCAAGAGCTTATGGTGAAGCAGATAATAAGGTGCGTGTTATTGCAAGTGACGGCAGGTATATAACACCGACAGCTTACATTTAACTTGCCTGAATATAATATTCTTATGAATGCAGCAAAGAATTTTGACACGAACGGAGCAGGCACGCTTGTGCAGGAATACGGCGATTATGTTAATTTTAAAGGCAAAGAAAGCGATATTAATAATTATATAGATACATTTACACAGTTATACGAAGCGGGAAAAATGGGAGCCCGTTATAACAGAGTAGCCGCAATGAAATATTACGGGAAATATATTGACGCAATCGGTCCGCAGAGAGCAATGCTTGCGGTTGAGGCGGGCAATAAAGATTCTGATTTATTCTTCAACAATGAAGAAAAACTTGCGAGAATAGACAGAAGTTCAAATGTAAAGGCTAATGTGTATGTTGAGAAGAGTGCCGAGGAAATGGTAAACCTTGATGAGGGTACAAGACTTGCACTTGAAAAATTAAGTGAAATGACAGGCAAGGAGATTATACTCACTGCGATATGGACGAAAACGGAAGAATTGATTTTAGGAACGGTAAAATATACATAAGAGCAAGCCTTGACGGCAATTATATTTTACCTGTTGCAATGCACGAAAGCATGCATTCGTTTCGCAGGGAAAGTCCGAAAGATTACAGGCTTATAAGAAACTTTGTTGTGGACTATCTGTATGCGAGCGGTCACGATGTAATGAAAATGGCTGATAATGTTAAGATTAATTACGGTGACAGATTGACCACAAACGAGGATTGTATAGAAGAAATTGTCTGCAACTCCATTATGGCTATTGCAGGTGATGAAAGTGCAATGCATAAGGCTTTGCAGGTTGCAAAGGCAGATGAGGGGTTCTTCAAAAACTTGCAAATGCAATAAAAAATCTTGCGAGCAAAATTAAAGAGTTTATCATTACTCATACAACAAACGAAGCAGCTCAAGCATTTGTAAATGATGTAAAGGCGCTTGACAAACTTGCAGAAATGTTTAGCGATGCAGCGGATAACATTAAGGCAAAAAGTGAAGAAGTAATTACAAATGAGCAAAAAAATAACACCGACAAGGGTGTTGAGAGTGGAGATGTTAAGTATTCAATTAAAAGAAAATGTAAAAAATAAGGTTTCAGGTGAAATATATGATAAGGTGGTTGTTCTTGATACAAACATATTTAAAGGGATTCCACCACGCAATTGGGGTAAAACTTTTAGAAATTTTATTTCAAAACATCTTATAGGAAAAAAGTTTTTAACATTTGATGAGAACGGTAAAGAAGAAATTATAGAATTTGCAAAGCCAAATGAACGAGTAACCAAAAATGGTGCTAACAACAGTCATAAAGTTATTGATAAATTATCAAGAAAGTCAGACAGAAACAGTAAGTTAGTAATCGTTCATTCTGATGAAGTAATAAATATTTCAGAAAAGCAAAATGAAAATGCAGAACATTCACATCAATGGTTAGATGAAAACGGATGGGAATTTAGAAATGCTTTTGTAATGGATAAGTATGGTAAAATATACTCGGTAACATTAAATATTGCAAAGTCTAAAGATGGGCGAAATATACTTTACGATATAAATAAAATAAACGAAGTTGGGTACGGCGACGTGCTCTCAAATGCCAAAGGCAAGAGGAGCTCGCACATAAACCCCAACTTCGTCACTAACAGTATATCTCAAAGTGAAAATAATGTCAATACGAAAAATGACGAAGTAGCAATGATATCAAATACAGCATGGGAGGATTGAAAGCAGAAACTGCGGACAAGAGTGCACTTGAGAAAGCTATGGAGCTTGAAAAGGACGGTACAGATTCCGAGAAAATCCGTAAGGAAACGGGTTGGTTTAAGGGATATGACGGCAAGTGGCGATTTGAGATAGATAACAGCGAATTAAAGTTTAAAACAGATATCGAAAAGAACAGAGCTGCCGCAATTGAACTTGCGAAAATGAAAGTTAAAAGTGCAGAGCTTGAAGAAAAGATTGTAAATAATACAGCAACAAAAGCAGAGGAAAATGAATACTACAATCTTGACGAAAAAATGATTGAGTACAGAAAAGGAGTGAAATTGAGTGATGTAATAAATCATCCAAAACTTTTTGAAGCGTATCCGCAACTAAAGAATGTAGATGTTTATTACGAGATTTCTTCGGTTAATCGAGGTGTATACAGTTCAAACGGTAATGTGATAATGTTAAATCCGATGCATACGATTGATGAGCAGAAAGAAGCGATTATTCATGAAATTCAGCACGCAATACAAAGAATAGAAGATTTTGCAAACGGAAGTAATTTGGAATACTGGAAAAATCTCGGATACAGCGATGAAGAAGCAATGGCAATGTATTATAACACTGCCGGAGAAAGAGAAGCAAGAGATGTTTCTGCCAGAAGAGATTACAATGCAGAGCAAAGAAAAAACATCCGTCCGGACATTGACAGGAAAGATGTTGTATTTGCTAATAGCGGTGATGCAGGGTATTTGACAGATAAAGATTTTACTAAATATGATAACCTTGAAACTCTTGATGATAAAGAAATCAAGGTGTATAATAAGCGTGGATGGGCATATGGATTGTTTAACAGGGAAGACATGAAGCTGCTTAATGAAAAATTCAGTGAATTAGACAAACGCTTAAAACGGTAAGACAGATAATATGCTTGCTGACGGTACAAGAATTGTTGAGGTAAACAACAAAATTGTGTCGATTGGCGGAACATATAATGATCCTGAAATTTACAGTGTGCTTCTTATTAATGCTGAAAATGAAACATATGCAGAATATGTTAAGGAGGAAATTCTTGGTTATGTCAATGAACAAAGAAATTACAGTAGAAGAAGTATGAAGAAATCTGGGAAACTACTCCATTTGTGTATGGAGAAGAAAATATCAGACACTATAATGCGTATGATTATATCTATAAAAAAGGGGGAGATGACACAGGGCTTAGAGCAACATTACCAGGCGATTTTAGCCGTTACGGATATAATAAAGAAAGCAACATCAGAGGAACAAGTGATGCAAATGCTAAAGGAGAAGTATCCGCAGTACAGTTAGATGAAGATACCTCCGACATAAAGTACGCAACAGATGATACCATTAATGATTGGCTTGATGATGAAAGCACACCGCAGGGAATTGACTACGAAAAGGCAGTTGAAAAAAATCCTGTAATAGCAGTAGCGAAAATATATAAAAGTGCGGCACAAACTGCAAAGAGCGGACTTGCACAGGGAAAGAATGTAAAACTTGATGAGAAAGAATACCTAAGAATTGCCGGAAGTATAATGCAGACATACGGTATAAAAGGCAAGTATAACCCTAATTACAAGAAAGAGCTTGCAAGTCAACTTAAGAATTTTGTTGACAGCATAGGAAAGAAAGATGCGAATTTTACAGATTTATTTGAAGAATTTGTAAATGACTGCAAGGGCGGTATTCTGCTTAGCGGTGAGTATGACAAAACTCTTATGCGTGAAGAACGAGAGTTTGTACTTGACTTAATTCATGACAAGACTTTGTTCATAAGACCACGAGATATACAGCAGATTGAAGAGGATTACGGTTCGGTAGCAAAATACAGGAAGAAAATGTTTGGCAAAACAAATGTTGCTATAAAGACCAAGGAAAGCGGCAGGGGGTATTACATTGAAGATGTGATTGCCCTTGTGGAAGAGTATTATCCGTATTTGCTGGATGAGAATGCTGACGGTGATATGGGATACTTATGGCTTGAAAATCTTGTTAATAATGTGTTGAAACCTAAATACAAAAATCCGTACTTTGACGGCGAAAACTCATTCTATGAAACTCCGGAAACTGCTGCTGTGCAAATGGCATTTGACTGCACAACTGAGATTATTAATCAGCAAACTTCAAGGTTTAAAGCAGACAAGAATATGCTCATCGGTATGATAATCGTTGTGACTTTTCGTTCTGACGGTTTCGGTAAGCAGATTCACCCTGTCGGCACAGCGGCGCAAGGCAATTTCACGAAGCGCCGTTAGATTTTCCACGGTAAAGAAATTCTCTGTAGCACGCTCAGCTTGAGTCGGGCTATAAACTTTGCCCGCTTGCAGCCGTTCAATCAATTCCTGCGGCTCAATATCCACAAGCTCAACCTGACTTGCGTTGTCAAACACCGAATCGGGGATTCGCTCATGTACCATAATGCCCGTTATAGATGCAACGGTGTCATTTAGACTTTCAATATGCTGAACGTTTACCGTGGTATAAACGTCTATTCCCGCATTAAGTAACTCTTCAATATCCTGATAACGCTTTGTATGTCGGCACACGGGGGCATTATTTCATCCATATAAACGCCCCTGTAAGTCTCATATTTCAAGTTGGAAAAATTAAAAGAATTTCTTCTTTTTGAAGTAGATGATTTCTCCTATTGCGATAATAAGAGAAACAATAATCACCGACAGATAACCGTATCGCCACTTCAGCTCCGGCATATAAGCAAAGTTCATTCCATACCATCCAGTAATTAAAGTAAGAGGCAGGAAAAAGGTGGTGACGATTGTGAGAATCCCCATAATCTTATTTTGCCGCGCATCCTGCATAGACTGATAAAGCTCACGAAGTTGAAGCATATTTTCACGAAGCAACTTTACATGGTTTTGCAATCTCTCGGCACGATGGGTAAATTTATCCCAGTCCTGCGTATCGTTTGCAAATGGAGAACACGCGCGGGATTGAAACAACTCTCCGATATCTGTCAGTTGTTCATAGTAAGCATTTAATTCGGACAGCTTTTGCCTGTGTTTTGTGAGCAGAGGGAAAAAGTCTGTCGAACCGCCGGAGCCGATATTTTCTTCCATTTTTTCTGTTTCTGACTCGATGTGAGAAAGATAGAGAATATCATCCTCTATCATTTGCTCCATAAACTGCAAAAGAAGCTGAGCCGGACTGTTCAGCTCCTGAAACATACTTATCCGTTTTTCTACAAATAATTTCAAATTGCCTACATCTTCCACAAATAAGAGCGACTGTCCCGTCAAATAAAAGCTGAAGGAAAGCTGCGGTGAACGCTGTTCACTTTTTTGAGGCAGGCGTAATGTTCCGATGATGCAGTTTTTGAAAACCTCTGCCTTACAATAACGAATTGATCCAAGACAGTGAAGAAGTTCTTTATAATACGGTAGTTGTTCTTTACATTTGTGAAATTCCGCCGTACTCATAAATGTAAAAAACGGCTTTTTATCGCCGCAGTTTTGGGCGGCTTGCAGACTCCCGTCTTTTGAATTTATAAAGTATTGCATTACAACTCCCCCTTTCTACTTTTTATTATATCACATATATCACAAGTATAAAAGTATTTTCTACTTTACATATTCCGCATTGATCACCGCTTGATTTGAAAAGAGAAAATCAGAGAAGCTATTTGCAAAGGCATTATTTGAAGCCTTTTTCCATATCACAGCGGTCTGAATTACGGAAGAATCCGGAGGTTCTATCGTACATCCTGCTTTCTCACAGATAATACTATTTTGCTTTGTAGAAATGATAAGACAGCGGTATGTATCGTCATTTGCAGAAGCATTGTTTTCAATAAAGCCAAAGTCAATGCGATTTTTGTTTAGCTTATCATATATATCCTCTGTATTTCCAAACAGGAAATGAAGCTGACAATTCGGCTTTCCTTTTGAAAACTTTTCAAATAGCGGTATCAGCGAATCCAAGATCATAGGATTATCAAACGCAATAAAAAGGCTGTTTTCTGCAATTTCTTCGTCAATTAAGTGGTGGTTATTTGCTAAAAAATCGTCAAGCTTTTTCATTATAAAGTAACCGAACACAATAATGACAGCCACTGCGCACACTAACAATAATTCTTTCATTCTTTCCGTCTTCTTTCGGAATTTATATGTGAAAACACTTTTGTATGTTTTTGGTATCACCCAGCACCAAAATAGTGTCACCCGGTATAAAGCTTGTTTCAGGCGCAAAATTTAGATTCATTTTACCGTCGCGTTTAATCGCCATAATATTGATACCGTGCTTTTTACGCACATCTGCTTCAATAACGGTTTTTCCGATCCATTTTTCGGGTACGGCAATTTCAAAAATTGCATGATCGCTGTCCAACTCTATGTAATCGAGGATATGGTCGGCAGTATAGCGGATAGCCGTCCAATCCGCAAGCTGCCTTTCGGGATATACGATTTCATCCGCACCGTTTCGCAGAAGGAATTTTGCGTGTACTTCCCGTGCCGCACGGGAAACTATCTTTTTGGCATCCAATTCCTTTAATAGAGATGTCGTTTCAAGCGAGCTTTGAAAATCGTCCCCGATTGCAACGATGCAAACATCAAAATTATTTACGCCCAAAGACTCCAAAAACTCCTCATTTGTTGCATCACCTATTTGCGCGTTCATAACAAAGGGCAATACCGCATTTACTCTTTTTTCGTCTTTGTCTACAGCCATAACCTGATGCCGCATCTCGTGCAGAAGACTTTGTTATGAAAGCTTGCGAGCATTACCGCCGCTATCTGATTCGACAGCGTGACCGAGAACGATGAGGTGAGCCTATGAAGACATATACAAGGATTGATTATACCAAGGTAGAGTTACCCGAAGAACTGCTCACTTCTTTTGCAAAGGCATTAGCGCCAGAGATTAGGAAGTTCTATGATAGTGACGAGGGCAAAGCTTACTTTGAAAAATGGCTTACCAAACACCCTGAATATGATGAACGGACACCTGATACAACTGCATCGGGCGTCTGAGTTTTCGCACATTCGACAGCAAATAAAGAAAGCTGCCATTGAAAACCTTTGGAAAGGTATTGAACAAGGACAATCGGTTGATATGCTGACTGAGCGTCTGCATAAACGACAAGCAGAAAAAGAGGAATTGGAAACTCAGCTTGCTATTGAGAACAACAAGAAAATCTGCTATCCGAAGCGCAGATTTTAGCCTTTCTTGATTATGTGTGCGAAATGCCGTTTGATGATTTTAATAAGCGCAGAGCGATTATCAATATATTCGTTCAATCCATCTACTTGTATGACGATCATTTCACCCTAATTATCAACGCAAGTAAGAAGCCTTTGAGCATCGACAATATCCCGCTTGATGATATTGAGGAAGCTTTTGAGGGCGAAAATACCGAAACGGAGGGGTGTTCATCCTTGATGACACCCGCTCCACCATTATAGTCACGACTGCATATGCAGTCGTGACTTTTTTATGATACGATTATTCTTGTATTTATGCGCTTTTTATAGCAAAACAAGAATCATTTATGAAGTATAAAACAACACAATATAAATTATGCAACCGTACACAGAATTTTATGGGATGCCTTTATTTTGCATTATTTCTTTTTCATACAGTTTTTAAAACATTTTTTATCAAATGACGGGTTGAATGCGTAGAAATTCTTTTCGTCAAGTTTGTCGGTCATAAGTCTCAGATTTTCACCGAAGCGTTGATAGTGTACTACTTCACGCTCACGCAAAAATCTTATTGCATCTTTTACATCGTAATCATCGCAAAATCTTAAGATATTATCATAGGTCGATCGCGCTTTTTGTTCGGCCGCCATATTTTCGTGGAGATCTGTAATTGGATCGCCTTTTACCTGCATAGATGCGGCTGTATAAGGTGAACCTCCTGACGATTGCGGATATACGCCTGTTGTATGGTCAACAAAGTAATCTTCAAAGCCTTGCTTTTTGATTTCATCTTCCGTGAGGTCTTTTGTAAGCTGATATACAATTGCACCAATCATTTCAAGGTGATTTAATTCCTCGGTACCGATGTCGGTTAAGGTGGCTTTTAATTCCGGCAGCGGCATTGTAAATCTCTGACTTAAATATCTGAGTGATGCACCGAGTCTCCGTCAGGTCCACCGTACTCCGAAAAGTGATAATCAGATATAAAGAAATATATCAACCGAAGAAGTTGAGCGGTTAAAGACTATGCAATCTACAAAGCCTTTTAGTATTTCGTTCTTTTCTTTTTCGCTTATTGCAGGGCTTTTTAGAGTTGCTAAAAAGTTTTTCTTTTCTTTTACATTTTCTTTTCTTGGCTTAGTTTTTTCTTGTTTTAATTGAACTTGACGGGAAGAGAGGTTTTTTATTTTATCTTCTACAGACTTTTTATATTCTTTTACTTCTTCAACGGTGTATATTCCTGTGGTGACCCCCAAAAGTTAGATTTGAAAGCGTAGTGGCTTTTAGCTGCTACGCTTTTGTTATGCAACTAAGGCATTAATCCTGTACTCAACCGGACTTAACCAGCCGAGTTTCTGTTTGATTCTC
>ENA-OQCN01000083-OQCN01000083.1-human-gut-metagenome-genome-assembly--contig:-NODE-83-length-41571-cov-2.534263_pt1 | contig 41571 bp, 43 predicted proteins | sample MGYA00242497_ERZ504576 | MGnify/ENA primary metagenome ERZ504576 (study PRJEB26092, sample SAMD00036296) | human gut metagenome | host: Homo sapiens | study: EMG produced TPA metagenomics assembly of...
AGATGCTTTATTTGGAAGCGTCGGGATTGGATGGCATAGTAGCGCTTGATTCGGCAAAATTGGGCAGTAGCGGAAGTTTTAGTTTTGCACAGAAGCGCCCGGAATCTCCTGAATTCTATCGTTTGCGTTTAGATAATAAAGTGATAAACTTTGCTGTAGACTCTACGGAAACAGTATCAGTTAAGGCTGAGATAAATGATTTTGCGACTGCCTATCGTATTGAAGGTTCGGAAAACAATTTGAAAATAAAGGAATTGGTGTTGCTGCAAGCTGATTTGCAGAAGAATGTGGACAAACTCGGTCAGAACCGTAATATCCCTGCGGGCATCGCACAAGACAGCCTTTTGGCTATGGTAAACAATTACAAGAATAAAGTGAAACGAGAATATATTTTTGCGGCTCCAAATATGCCATATGCTTATTTCGCTTTATTCCAGTCGTTGAATGGGTATATGATTTTTGATCCTTTGACAAATAAGGAGGATGTGAAGTGTTTCGCTGCGGTGGCTACGAGTCTGAATAATGCTTATCCACATGCCGACCGTTCACGCAACTTGTACAATATGGTTATAAAAGGAATGAAGAATACCCGTACTCCCCGTCAGCAGACCATGGAAATTCCTGAAGATAAAATCAAGGAAGCCAGCATTATTGATATTCAGCTGAAAGACTTGAAAGGCAATACACGCAGTCTGACCGATTTGAAGGGTAAAGTGGTGCTGATCGATTTTACTGTATATAACAATGCAATGTCTGCTGCACATAATTTGGCGTTACGTGAACTTTATAATAAGTATGCTTCTCAAGGGTTCGAGATTTACCAGATTTCACTGGATGGTGATGAACACTTTTGGAAAACATCTGCAGATAATCTGCCTTGGGTCTGTGTACGTGACGCTAATGGCGCTTATTCTTCATACATTTCATTATATAATGTAACTAATCTGCCTTCGGTATTTTTGGTAAATCGTAATAATGAATTAAGCGCCCGTGGTGAGAATATTAAAGATTTGGATGAAGCCATTAAAAAACTCTTGTAAAAAGCTAATTATGAGTTGAATTTGTTTAAACATGTTACATAGCATCCTTATAAACTTGACTCGTATTAGATAAAAGTCTATCTTTGCAAGACTTGAAATACCAAAGAGGGTTCCGACATTTCCATGTCGGAATTCTTTTTGTTTTTATAGGCATAACTGGAACAATGAATAATTATATAATTTAAAAGGAGGAAAACATTATGGCTTATATGTCAGAAGAAGGTTACAAGCAACTGATTGAGGAACTGAAATATCTGGAATCAGTAGAACGTCCTAAAATTGTGTCGGCTATTGCCGAAGCGCGTGATAAGGGAGACTTGTCAGAAAATGCCGAATATGATGCTGCCAAAGAGGCGCAAGGTCTATTGGAGATGAAGATCAGCCAGCTGAAATCAACTATTGGTGATGCTAAAATTATTGATACTTCAAAAATGAACGCAGATACAGTGCAAATTTTGACGAAAGTAGAATTGAAGAATGTCAAGACTGGAATGAAGATGGTTTATACTATCGTAGCCGAAAGCGAGGCGAATTTAAAATTGGGCAAGATTTCGGTAAATACTCCGATAGCACAGGGTTTGTTAGGAAAAAAAAGTGGGTGATGTGGCTGAAATCACTATTCCGCAAGGTAAAATCAGCTTAGAAGTTGTGAATATTTCATTTTAATATATAAGGCAGGTCCGCTATGCGGGGCTGCCTTATTTAATACTTATAGATATGGCAACAATATTTAGTAGAATTATTACAGGTGAGATTCCTAGCTATAAAGTGGCTGAAAATGACCAGTTCTATGCTTTTCTGGATATCAATCCGTTAGCCAAAGGGCATACGTTGGTTGTTCCGAAATGTGAGGTGGACTATATCTTTGATTTGGAGGATAATGAACTGGCTGCTATGCATGTTTTTGCAAAGAGTGTGGCGCTTGCTATTCAAAAGGTTTTTCCGTGCAAGAAAGTAGGTGAGGCAGTAATCGGATTAGAGGTTCCTCATGCACATATTCATCTGATTCCTATTCAGAAAGAGTCGGATATGATTTTTTCTAATCCGAAGTTGAAACTGACAAATGAAGAATTTGTGGAGGTGGCAACAGCAATCAATCAAGCCTGGGAAGGTGGTGACAAGTAATCTTTTTCTTTCTTAGTAAATATAAAGAGCGGGAAACGGATATTCTGTTTCCCGCTTTCCTTATGATTAAACTCCGGTTACCTGTTTTTATACAAACTGATCTCCTAGTTTGATTTGTACGTCATTTACGAATTTTCGGATAGCGCTTTCGTCATCTTTTTTGCATATGAGTAATACATTGTCTCTTGCGGCTACTAAATAACCTTCTAGATCCTGTATTACGGCTAATTTCCCTTCTGGCACTACTATTACATTATTATAGCTGTTATATAATAAGGAGTTTCCGTTTACTACGACGTTACCTTCTTGGTCCTTGGATGATATATCATACAAGGAGTCCCATGTACCTAAATCTGCCCATCCGAAGTCGCACAATTGGACGAAAACATTGTTGGCTTTCTCCATGATTCCATAGTCAATGGAGATATTGGGACAGGAGGCAAAATCTTCTTCTCCGTTAGTCAGTTTGGTACAAACTTCGGGCATAATCTCATTGAAGGCTTTTAAAATTGTATTGATATTCCATAAGAATATTCCTGAGTTCCAATAGAATTCTCCACTTTCTACGAATACTTTGGCAAATTCCAATTGGGGCTTTTCAATGAATGTTTTTACTTTAAAGAAGTCTCCTTGTTTTTCTTCCTCAATCTGAATATAGCCATAGCCGGTTTCCGGTCTGTTAGGTTTGATACCTAATGTTAGTAATTGAGGAGAGTTTGAAACAAATTCCAGTCCTTTCAAAATTGCAGCTTTAAATTCATCTTCTTTTAAAATCAGATGGTCGGACGGTGCGACAATGACATTGGCATTTGGATTGAATTTTTTTATGTGATAGGAAGCCCAAGCTATACATGGAGCAGTGCTTCTGCGAGTGGGTTCCAATAAAATTTGTGATTTGTCCAATTCTGGGAGTTGTTCTTGGATCAGTTCTTTATACAATACATTGGTTGTAATAAAAATGTTTTCTATAGGGACTATTTTTTTTTATAACGATCAAACGTTTGCTGTATTAGAGAACGTCGGTCCCGAAGAAATCAAGGAATTGTTTAGGAAGGTTTTTGCGGCTATATGGCCAGAACCGACTACCTATACCTCCCCCCATGATGACACAATAATTATTGCTGTTTGTCATGATATAAAATCGTTTTAAAGTTTCCGCTAATATAGGGCTTATTTTTAGAAAACCATTGTCCGTTATCCCATAAATCGTAGTATATTTATCTTTTTTTGAAAAAAAATGCCGAAAAGTTTGTAGGTATGAAAAAAGTCGTACCTTTGCAACCGCAATCGAGAAACAAACAATGTTTCAAGAGATGCCCAGATGGCGGAATCGGTAGACGCGCTGGTCTCAAACACCAGTGGATTCACTTCCATCCCGGTTCGACCCCGGGTCTGGGTACAAAGATAAAAGCTAAGTAATTGATAATTCAATACTTAGCTTTTTCTTTTTATCGGAGATGTTCCCAAATTGTTCCCAATCATGAGTCAACGTAACAACCTGAGGGATTTTGTATTTAAGCATATAATTTAGCAAGTCTATATAAGGAAAAAGTTTCCCCCTTGCCGTTCTATCAACGGATTTATAACAAGGTTACTTCGGGTCAACGTAACAATCTGAGGGATTTTATATTTAAGCATATAATTTAGCAAGTCTATATAAGAAAAAAGCTCTATCTCTTACTCCTCTGAACTGTGCTCTAAATGCTTTGATTTTAGCATTGAATGACTCAGCTTCGGCATTGGTTGCCCTCCTTTCAAAAAAATTGATTATATCCAGATAATGTGTTTGTATAGAACGTGCGACCCTTCCAAAGGTGAGGAACCCTGATTTATCTACTTCATCATACCACCTTGCCAGCCTTGTCAAAGCAATATCCTTAAACTTACACTGATGATAGATTAAGCCTAACCGCATAGACAGATAATATCCTTTCTTTATATCGGGATATTCCTTGAAAAGAATTTCAGCCCGTATTCTTTGAGACTGAGTCCATAAGGATTCCTTCTTGTAAAGCAGATAAATACTTCTCGCTAACAACTGCTTTCTTGTATCTCCATTAGCGAAAACAGGTGCATGATACATCTTTCCACAGGCCTTTGCATAAGCAATCTGAGTGGACTCTTCATCCAAAGCCTCCCAGCGAGCTTTTACACGCATCTCCTGCACAGCTTCATAAGCTAACTTCTGTACGTGAAAGCGATCGGTAACACGTTTGGCCGCAGGAAAGCAGATGCGTGCAATCTGCTCCATGTTAGGAGCCATATCCAAAGTAATCTCGCGCACTTGGTAACGGCGGCGACGGGATAGCTTAAGCAGGACAGAAGTGACCGTATGAACGTCCGTACCTTTAATGATGGCAATCATACTACCTTTACCACCGTGAGCTTCTTTATTGGTCAGTACAGTATAGAGTTCTCCACGCGAGAGGGCTACCTCATCAATACAGATATAAGCACCGATATTCTTTTCGAATAGTAGCCAATCCTCTGCATGAACAAGTTGGTCCCAATGGAGATAACCACTTAGATGGTTACGGTATTGACGCTCCAATAAATCCCCGTCAACTCCATATAAAACACCTAAGAGCTTGCAACTGATCGGATAGCTATCAATATAGTTCTTTTAAAAAAGACGCAAAATCCTGCGTCATACGAGTACCTTCAGCCACCATACGCCAGTTACGAGAGATATACTCATTATGCTTCTTTAAGAGCCAGCGACGACGACGAATATTAAGGAAGACCTTCTTGCCACGGAGAGGAAAATCCTGAACAATAACAGGGTCATAAAAGCCTTTACTCTCAGTATCCTGATCTGTATACTTCTCAGGAACGATATTTTTCTCCTCAAGATAGATCACAACTTCATTTACGCTTTCCTTCACATCAACAAGATCAAAGTAATCTAAAGTGCCTTCAGGAAGAAGAAGGCGATAACCGTTTAACTCCATAAGCTATGAATTTGGAGACAAAGATAACAATTTATAAATTTACCCCTCAGCTTTTTACATTGACCCAAGAAAAGGTGTACTTTAATAGTTTTCTTCCCCATATCTTTATGATTTCTTAACGCTTATCTTATCTTTATCTACCTTATTATTGCCGATGTTTTCGGGAAAAGTGAGATTCTTACCTTATATTTGTAGTAAGAACGTTTAAAGGCGCACGATTATGGAAAATCATATGGAAAACAATTTCAGAGAAATACAGAAGATATTAGATAGTTGTATAGCTCATGACTATAAAACTAAAGTAGATGCACTATTTTTAAAACGTGAATATTTGACGCAAGTTCAGCTAAAGGATTATTTGCGGCAAGAAATTTTCCGTGTGACTGAAAATATTGTAGCCATCCAACAAAAATACCGTGTCGTGCGTAACATTGTATTGGATATGGATATTCCCGATTTTTTGTGGGAAAGCGGTTATTGGAAAGGCTTTGTTTTTCAATCCGCTGTTTGAGTTGTTCCGGGTATTTGATGCGCCATTCAATAAGGCGTATTTCTGTGTTTAAAAGTCCTATCGCTTCATCAATTAGATGCAAATAGGGCATTTTTTTCTTGCTCAAACCGTACACGGTATGACTTAAGACGATATAAACCAAAAGAAAAATAGCGGAGTAATACACTATAATCTTGCTCGTTAATACTGAAATTGGCTACATGGATAGCTAATTCTTCAACAGCTTTTGTTAGTTCAGATGCAGAAACTTTGCGCTGTGAGTATTCCGATAGTAATCGAAAAAACTCTGTTGTAATAATGCTTTCATCTATTAATATTTTTAATTTCATAATTAGTTAGTTCGTCTTTTATAGAATTTTACTTATATCATTGGGTGTCTTAAAATAATAGTCTGCACGTATAGGATTAGATACATTATTGCTCCATAAAACCAATCCGGAATCAACACCGGCATTGTTAGCACATTGAATATCATAAATACTATCACCAATATAGAGAGCGTTTTCGGGGCTTACATGGGCTTTAGCCAAATATGCTACTAAGGGTGCTGCTTGGGGCTTATGTTCATCAGTATCATCGGCACATACAATTGTGGAAAAATAGTCCGCTAACCCTAATGGCTCGAAATCAGAATAATATTCTTGATATGTTTTGGAGGTTACAATGCCTAAAATATAGCCTCTTGATAAAAGGGATTGCAAGCATTCTTTGATACCTTGAAAAGGTTGAATAGTGTGCTGGAGCAATTTCATATTCTTATCCCATCGTTTCAATGCATCTTCTATGTCGAGTATTTTGAGTAATTCCAACGCATTTCTTCCGGTAATGCCTAAAGCAAATTTCAGACTTTCATATTGAGGTGCGCGTCCTGTTATTTCTGTAATTGTTTTTATTAAAGAGTTGATGACTGCATATTCCGTATCTATCAATGTACCGTCTATGTCGAATACGATATGTTTATATTTCATGTGTTTGATTTATTAGTCAAATAATACTTGCCAGTTTCTATCGTAGTAAGCTGAAAAGCACATTTTAATTTGTTCTTCGTTATTTTTCTCTTTTGCAAGATAGGTAATTCTTCCAATCCGAAATAGGCACTCTCATCCGCTTCAATATTGGGTCGGAAATATCCGCTTTCAATCTCACAAAGAACAAAAACTTTACAAACATTGTAGGCATAGGGGGGAATATTATGCAAATTTCTATCTTGTATAGCTATTATCCGGATAGCTTTTACATTTAATCCTGCTTCTTCTTTTACTTCTTTTTCTGTATTAGTCTTGATACTCTGATTTATATCGACCCAACCACCGGGCAAAGACCAAGTCCCATTTTTCTCTTTCACAAGCAGTATTTTATCATCTTTGAATATAGCAGCTCGTGTATCTAATTTAGGAGTTTGAAATCCTGTTTCATTGCAAAACAGATTCTTTACTTTTTCTATGGGTATTTCACTTTGCAGACTAAGCATTTCTGCTGCAATTTCTCTAATGCGTTCAAAGCGTTCTATATCAAATACATCTTTGGAGTATGTCAATCCCCCTTGGGCAATGAATTGTAGTTCTTTTGCCCATTCAAGCCATTGTGGTTGTACTGTTTTATTCATATAGTGAATGTTAGTATCGTTATATTGATTTACAAAGGTATGGAAAATGAAATTCTTTATTTTTGTCCTATGTTAAAAAATCATCGGCTTGACCGGATTCTGCTAAGAGAAGGTTGTGTTATTCCTAAAAAAGAGGCAATATGTCCTAAAGTCACTCGGTGGAAAATGCTGGGATATTCTTTTATCAACTTTTCATAACGTTCTTGGGCAGACAAGTTCAGCCGGGAAATATGAATGTCCTGTAAAAGTAGAAAATTTTCTTGCTGTAACACTCTCATCCAATTGGCAATGTCAATACGGGATTTATATAAATCATTCAACTTGTCTATAGAAATGGAGTAGGTTAAAGTTTCTTCTAAGGTTTCTACATATTCAAATCCTGCTTTGTGTCGATATAAATCCCATGAACCACAAGTCGCATCGCCTTCCATAGAAAACCATGTTGTTATTTCTTTTCCATTATGCAGGATATATGAACGTGTTATTCCTTTTTCTATGAAATAGACTTGATTGTCAAAACGACCAGCTTGTATGATGATAGTTTTAGCCGGAAAAGTCTGTTGTTTAAAACAGTACTTTAGCAGATGCAATGAATCATCCGAAACAGGATAGAGTTCTTGTATCTTTCTTATTATATTATCCATTATCAATGTTTTTGCTCTTTCTACAAAAATAATAAAACAGAAAGGGATAATATTGTTGCATTCATAGTTTAAAAAGGAATTTGACTATTTTTAGCAAGGTGGGATGAAAAGAGAACCACGATGTGGATATGTGATATAGGCAAAAGAAATAGGTGGTGCTAAACTACGTTTAGTTTATCCCTTTGTCTATATAGCCAAAACGAACTAAACCAATTTCTATTGACAGCTAGAAACGATACTGGCGAAAAAAGAAATAGTATTACCTTTTTCGCCAGTATCGTTTTTAGCAATCTTTTTCAGTCTTGATTTATCCTTAATAGTTTGAGGAAGAAATGAACTCTTTTATTTCTTCCTCGCTTGGAAGTTCTATCATGTACTTCTGTACGAAGATATTCGGGTCTAATCCGGCAGTGGCATACTTTACTAATGTATCTCCCTTTTCCGTACAAAGTAGAATACCGATAGGTGGATTATCGTCCGGCTGCATTACTTCCGCTTTAAAGTAGTTAAGGTACATATTTAGTTGCGAGGCGTATTCATGGCGAAATTTGTCTATCTTCAATTCCACAATGATATGGCACTTCAAAATGCGGTGATAGAATACGAGGTCGGCAAAGAAATAATCTTCATCAATCAAGATACGTTTTTGCCGGGCTTCAAAGCAGAAACCATGTCCCATTTCCAACAGGAAGTGTTGCAGGTTATCAAGAATGGATTGTTCCAAATCGTTTTCCGTCACTAATGCACGTTCATTCAATCCTAAGAACTCTAAAGTAACAGGAGTGTTGATAACATCTTTGGGTTGCAATAAGGTTACTTGTTGCTGGACTAAAGCGGAGAGGGCTTCTTTGTTTTTGGATAGTCCGCTACGTTCGTAATATAAAGATGCGATTTGCCGCTCTAACTCTTTTACAGACCAGCATCCACGAATAGTTTCCATTTCATAGAAAGCACGTTTTATCGGGTTCTCAATTCCTGATATAGTATTTAAATGGGTGGAAGATAATCTGTTGAATAATCTATCAGCTGGAATCATCCATGTTTCGGTTTGTGGGTATTTTGTTGATAGCTTCCAAACGCCATTTTCAGATCCGGCGGTCACCAACCGCCGAATTGGTTCAGTGAATTCGGCGGTCAATGACTGCCGAATTTGTATTTGTGATGCAATATATTGTGTGACAGACTCTTTTAGCTGTGGATAAACAAGGTACAGCCGTCTAAACTCTCGGAATCTTCGTTCATTCAGACCTTTTGTTTTCAGCCGTTGTTCCAGCTTTTTCAACAATTGTTCACCGTAGGCGGCACGGTCTTCTCCGTTCTGTTCGAACTCCACGATATAGCAACCCATAAGCCAGTTACGGGAAGTAAGGGCAAGGTTTACAGCATGTGCGGCTTGTGCCTGCAACGTGTTCTGTATCGTGCTGATATGTTTTACTAATGCTTCAAAGTTCATAGTTACAAAGATAAGTCTTTTGTGGTTAAAACTTTAGTTCGGACAGGCTATTTATAGCTTCCTCTTTCAATTTATCCACCGCACGGGTGTATTTCTCCGTATGCTTCAATCCGCTATGCCCTAAAAGGCTGGCTATGGTTTTGATATTTGTCCCATTGTTCAAAATGTTCACGCAAACGAATGCCGAGCACAATGCCAGCTCATATGTTTGTCTATCCCAGCTCTTTTTACCCAACGCTTTACTGATTTATAGCAACTTTCGTATGTAGACAAATCGAATATCAAACAGTTCTTATCTGTCGGAGCTTCACCAATGATAGACAATAGACCGTCATTCAAAGGAATAACCACACCACTACTGGCAGAATGTCCCTTGGCCTTGCTTTGCTCGAACTTCAATAATCGGTTAGCATAATCCACATTTTTAAAAGTAAGATCTTTTACATTGCAGAAGCGCAGACCGCAATATAGGCAAAAGATAAACGCTTGTCTGACTGTAGGGTTTTCGTTGTCATAATGACAAGCCATCAGCTTTTGTACTTCTTCGGGCGAAAGCACATCTTTCCGAAGCATCTGACTATCCACTTTGCAGGTAATATCTTTACAAGGGTCTTTCGATTCTTCCAAAGGAGAATTTCGCTTATGTGGTGTTACGGCTGATGTTGGCGGACATTCTTACATGAACTATCTGAAAGTTCCTGCTAAGGTGGATGAACTTTGTGCGATTCTGCAAGAGAAGCAAAAGACCGTGGGAGCATTTCGGGAACAATATGAATTGAGTTTTAATGCCCACCTTAATTTAGTAACCATACATCCGTGGGTGGATGGCAACGGCAGAACAGTTCGATTACTGATGAACTACATCCAGTTTTGTTATCACCTTTTTCCTACTAAGATATTCAAAGAGGATAGGGAAGAATATATCCTTTCTCTACGCCAATGTCAGGACGAAGAAACCAACCAGCCGTTTTTGTCGTTTATGGCAGGGCAGTTGAAGAAATCGCTTTCTTTGGAGATTGAAAGGTTTAAAGTTTCGCAAAAGAAAGTGTTCAGTTTTATGTTTTAAGTATCATATAAATGGAGACACCAGTGTTGATAATAGCAGCTGTTCTGTTTGTATTGGGAATGCTCGTAAGGAAATATCCCAACCTCATAGCGGGCTATAACACAATGACTGCTGAGCAAAAAAAGAATGTGGATGTCAAAGGACTGTCTAACTTCATGCGTCGCTCGCTTTGCGTGATTGCTGTGCTTATGATTGTGTCATATTTCGTAATGGTTGCAAGGTCAGTAAACGAAAAAGCGGTGTCAGTTGTGTCGACAATGCTTATACCAATCATCGGTTCAATATATATGGTGGTAAAGGCGCAGCGATACGATAGAAACGGTAAATGAATAAAACGGGAATCGGGTCGGTATGGGAAATCTGATATTCGTCTTTTGAGGTAAAAGGAACGACGGCATACCTGTCCTTCCGCCTGCAAGGGTGTAAATCAAGCATTGGGTTTATACCTTTTTTTTACGTTCCAAAAATCAACTACAGGTTTAGTCTTTACTATGGGTAAACCTATTCACTCCCTTCTTTATATGTATTATATCTCCTCTTTTTTAGCTCCTGTAATCAAAACTACTCTACAGGGTAGTGGAGAAGTCTTCGGAAGTGTGGAACTTTGCTGCAGAAATCAAAAAAACATCGTACAATGAAAAATGTATTTTATATTGTAACAGTAATTTTCTTGACTGTCATAGGTTTGACAGTTAATGCAAAGCCACGTTGTCAAGGTTTCAACAATTACGACAACAAAGTAACCATCGTTTTCACGGACAATCAAGCCAAAGACAAATACACGGTTTCTGATGTAAAACTCATTCCGTCATCATGGAGTGAAAAAGAATATCCGGCAACATCCGTAGAAGTAACAGTAAAAAAGGGGGTGGCCACTGTCACACTCACATTTCCTCATGTCACGCAATTCTCAAATCCCCAAGTGACGCTCCGGATAAATGGAAAGAAAAGCAAATTCAAAGTGTGCCAATAGGATATATCAATGAAAAAGATGAAAATGTATTTGATCATGCTTGTCGTGAGCATGTTGCTGCCGATGAGAGTGTCGGCACAAACCGTGAAGGGGAAACTTGTAGATGAAAGTAACCATCCGTTGCCATATGCCAATGTGGTGCTGCTGTCTCTGCCGGATTCGGCATTTGTAAGTGGAACCATCAGTGGTGAAGATGGTTTGTTTAAGCTGGAAGCTACATCGGTAAACCAGATAGTGAAAATATCCTCTATCGGATATAAGACAGTGTATAAACCGACTACTCCTGCCAATATGGGTATCGTGCAGCTCGTATCGGATGCACGGATGCTTGGAGAAGTGGTAGTAAAAGCCAATTTGCCTGTGACACGCATAAAGAATGATGCTCTGGAAACCAATGTGCAGGGTACAGTTCTCTCGAAAGCCGGAACAGCTGAAGATGTATTGGCACATATACCCGGTTTACAAAAAAAGGCTGATGGATTTGAGGTGTTGGGTAAAGGTTCACCGCTTATCTATATCAACGGTAGAAAATTACGTGATATCGCTGAACTGGACCAACTGACATCGGAGGAAATTAAAAGCGTAGAAGTTGTTCGTAATCCCGGTGCCCGTTATGATGCAACGGTAGGGGCAGTTGTTCGTATCCGTACTGTCAAACGACAAGGAGATGGATTTGGAGTGAGTTTGCGAAGTTCCTATGATCAATCTCAAAATTCAGACTTTGTAGAGCAAGCCGATGTAAACTATCGGCATAACGGTCTTGATGTTTTCGCTATGGTCCGTTTTGATAAAACTACCTCCTTGCAAAACGATATTCTGGAGCAAACGGCCTTTACCGATACCATATGGACGCAAAAGAATTATCAGCACTCTAATACCGATTCTCGCAGTATAGACGGACGCATCGGATTCAATTATGATTTTAATGAGTATCATTCCATAGGTGTACGTTATGATTTGAGCAATGCCCTGCATACAGATATGTTTACCGCCTTCGATAGCGAGATTCAGGCAGATGGATTGCCTTACGATATTTTATATAGTACCATTGCTGCCGATGCAAAATCACAACCGGAACATCAGCTTAATATTTACTATGCAGGACAAATAGGCAAAGGAGAACTTACCTGGGATGCAGACTATTACAGCAATACATACACGCAATATACCATTAATATGGAGAATAGTCAGGACCATGAAGACCGTACTGTCACTTCTGATAACAGGGTGGAAAATCAACTTACTGCCACCAAAGTTTCATACACTCATCTTATGGGAGGAAGTATCTCTGTGGGAGGAGAATATACCTATACCAACCGGCATGATGATTATGTAAATCAGGAAGGATATGTACCTACAACCTATACCCGCATCCGTGAACAGAATCTTGCCGGCTATGCACAGTACAGCCATCCTTTACCATTCGGTCAGGCAAACATTGGCTTGCGATATGAGCATGTGGATTTTGATTATTTTGAAAATGCTACATTTGTACCCGGACAAAGCCGTGTATATGATAATATCTTTCCAAATATTTCTGTGAACGGGCAATTGGGGAAAGTACAATTCCAAGTCAGCTATGCTGCAAAAACACAGCGTCCCAACTACAGTCAGTTAAGAAATAATATCACTTATGCCAATAGGTTTACATGGCAAACGGGAAATCCACTCCTAAAACCAAGTGTTACGCATGATATAACCGCTGTTGGTGTATGGCGGTTCTTTCAGGCAATGGTAAGCTACAAAGTGCTTCGGGACTATATCCTTTATTGGGGAACACAGGTGGAAAATCAGTCGGCTACTACTTTAATAAACTATATCAATCACGACCGTTTACCGAGTCTGACAGTAATGCTGGCAGCTTCGCCTACTATTGGTATATGGAATCTTAATGCCAGCGCAATTGTGATGAAGCAGTGGTTCTCGTTGGATGCCGCCGGTCAGAGAAGGACCTATAACAATCCACTTTTTGTAGGTTCCTTAAACAATACTTTTACTCTTCCTGCAGGATTCCTTCTCTCTGCTGATTTTAATTATCAAAGTCGTGGTCAGGTTCAGAATATCACCCTTAAACGTCCACAATATACTTTGAACATAGGCTTACGCAAATCCCTTTTTAATGATGCCCTAAGTATAGAAGCGCGTGCAAATGACTTGTTGTTAGGTTGTAAGCAGGAAGCACTTCTTTATATGGAGAGTGCACAAATGAAGGATTTGTCTTGGAGTGATACACGCTCGTTCAGTCTTACAGTGCGCTACAAGTTTAATGCAGCCAAAAGCAAGTATAAAGGTACGGGAGCAGGACAGGATACAATAAACCGTATGTAAATTATGACAGCATCAATTTCCTATATAAATCTCTCATGGCAGTTGTGGGCATCATCGACAAGGACGTCCGCAACGGCCTTCAATCCATGAAGCGTCCGGACGAACCGATAGAAGTTACCATCGAAAGGTATGTAATCGGTTATCTGGTCTTCTGGCATATTGCTTTATTGATAAAGAAAAGATGAACAGATGTAACGATGAAAAGGTCATCGAACTTGGACGGAAGAAAATGGAGGAATACATATTCTCACATCCTCCTATAGCTACTTTGCCAAAGTTCTACATTGTGTTCCTAAATCAACCTCAGATTGGCTGCGATACCCACGGCCTCAGTGATGTTTTCTGCGTGTAGCTTCTCGAAGATTTTCTTCTTGTGAAACTTGACGGTATTGGCATCAATAAAGAGAGTTTCTCCAATCTCAGTGTTCGACAGTCCTTTGACGGAGAGCTGGAGAATCTCTTTTTCACGGTCGGAAAGAATTAGTTCCGGCTGTTTTCTCCATCGTCTGCCCTCGAATGAATAGATATAGTGGTCAGTACATGTATGGTCTGATATGACTACATCTCCGATGTTTTTCTCCGGTGAAAGTGAAACTGTACATAGAGCCAGCCATATATCTCCCTTGCCACTTAGCAAAACGGGTGTTAGTTTGTGGTGGATAAGGTGCGGATGCTTTTCTGATGTGTGGATATGAAAGTTATATTCGATAGACAAGTCAAGCCTTTTTTCTATAGGCTGGTCATAGTAGAACCGGAATCCAGCTTCGTTGATTTCCATAAGACGGTTTATCTCGTCAGACGGAACAACCTCAAAGTAGAAGGCATAACCTTTTTGTTGCACTTCTTCCGGTGAATGACCGCAGAGAAAAAGCGGGTTGGACGATACGTAAAGGAAATTCTTGCGGTGATAGTCTATGATATATAGGCTATGATTGGTATTGCGGGCCAAAGCATCAGCCATGACAATACATACATCGGTTTTTGCATACTCGCTATCTGGTATCTGTATGTCCGTATTTATAGGGCGAAAGAAATTGCTTATAATATTTTGTTGCATAATTGATGTTCTGATTTAGTATTGCAAAGTTATAAAAAGTACAGACCATAATAAAAATGGTCTGTACTTTTTAGTTTATATTCTGAGCCTCTATTTTTTCTTGGCTCCTCCTCTGACTGTCGTAAACTTCGTCTTAACTTTTCCCATTGTTTAGAGGTTTTATCCCGATTTAGGTACTGTAGCCAGGTAATTATACTAAATAGTTGATTTTCTTTTATTTCCTGATATTACAAAGGTACAAAAGAAAATGAGATTTCAAAGTGTACTAAAAGCGTACTGAATAATAGGAAACGGGCAAAATAGGGAAAAATGGAGAATATAGGAAATATGCAAATAGTTGATAATAAGGAAAATAAATTCTTTTGTTTTCCTATGATTTCTATGGCTTGTACCCGATATTTCACTTGGGTGAAAAGGGCTTTTCATCTGTGTGAATATCCGTTGTCACTAAAGTGGAATCACTGCTTCACATAGGTGAGGCAACAGTATATATCGGAAGTTAACGCAATGACATCCTATTAAATTAAATGAAAGCACGGCATGTCCTGTCAGATCCAATCTGATATCTGCGGCTCTTATACAAATAATGGGCGAATGTTTCCATCTCCATTGCCTACATACCGGTTCAGGGACATTATGGATGTTTTTATACGGTAAATTGCTGGTAATGAGAGAGATGGTGTGACAGAAGAATTTTATGTTTTACATAAGACGAAATCACCTTTTCCTTTGGCTCTTATCCGGATTACTCTTGTTGGACTCTTTCAGCCGCTTGGCTTCACTTCTATAAAGTGATACTAAATCAAAATCGAGCATTACTTTTTGAAACCAACAGCTTCTCCTGATGTCGTAACGTTTTACGTTCTTGCCTTGAATACAGGACTTGCTTTTTGTATCTCCGACTCAAAGCCGAACCAGTAGCCATGTTCCCCCTTTTCATCGGCAGGAAGGAAACACAGACGAAGGCTTTCTTTGTATTCTCCATAAATGATATTCCAAGTGGCAGGAGGGATTTGTCGTTTGGTCCATACTTTCTCGGCAGGGAGTTTTTTCAGTGACATGCCTGCTTCTATCCAGGCAATAGCAGCCTGTATCTGGTATTCGGGGTAGTTTTGTTTGCAGAACTCATACAGTATCAAGCCTCGTTTCTCCAGACTCATGGGCTGGTCTATCAGATTGGCTTTTGTTAAATATGCAAGAAAACGATGGAGGAATTGTTCGTCATTCAAAATGAGTTCACGTGTCAGTGCCTGCCATGCCGGTGTGTTGTAGAATCCGTCCAACAAGCGTGAAAGCTGGCGGGCTGTCTGCAATTCACTGACACTGATCTCGTGGGTTTGTAGCACTTCGTATGGCGGCAGAGGGGAATATTTGATTCCTAATTCTTCCGCCCTCCGGCGCATTTCGGTTCCGGGAAGCAGCTTGAGTGACTCCAGTTGGATTTCTCCCGCAGCATATCCGGCAAGGGTACGGACATCTTCAAATATCTCATGAAGGTGATAAAGAGGCAGGCCGGCAATAAGGTCGGCGTGGGTTTCCATGTTGGGCAAGGCGCATAGGAATCTCAGACCATCCAGTGCATCAGATAGTTTGCCCATCCGGCGGCTTTTCTCAAGTACAGGTTCGCGCAGGCTCTGGATGCCGGCTTCCAGATGAAGCAGTCCTTTGGGCAGCAGGCTGAGTTCTTCTTTCAGCTCTTCTGACAACAGGGCGGGATGTATTTCCAGATGGAAGCGGATATCGGGATGGAATTCCAGAAAGAGCCGGAGTAGTTCTTTGGCTCTTCGAGGGTTGTAATTAAAAGTACGGTCTAATACGCGTACATTTTTGATGCCATGTGCATGGATGAGTTGTAGCCTTTCGCGGATGCTTTCGATGGAAAGGGTGCGTACCGGTTTTTCACCGCCGCTGACACAGAAGGCGCAGGTGTTGAAACATCCGCGTGTTGTTTCCAGTTGGACAAAGGGTTTACTCCAGTTAAAAAAACGGCTTTGTTCAGGAGGGACGAGTCCGGCGAAATTCAGTACGCGGGCTATGCCGTTGTCTTTATATTCTTTGTAAGGAGTGAGGTAACAGAGTCCGGGCACGGTGTGCCATTGTTCCGGATGGTTCCAGCAGGTTAACCATTGTGGAAAGACTTCTTCTCCTTCTCCTCTGAAAACGCAATCCACAAATGGATTTTTGCGGAGGAATTCTTCATTGTTTCCCAGAAATTCCGGACCGCCCAGCACCAGGCAGGCTTCGGGGAGCAATGCTTTTACTCTGGAAGCGACATGCATCAGTTGCTCATGGTTGAAAAGCCAGGTGGTTGCGGCAAGGATGTCGGGTCGGTGGCGGTAGATCTCATCGACAATCATTCCTGTATTTTCGTTGATGGTGGCAGATACGATTTCCCATTCTATAGAAGGGTCTGTCATGATTTGTGCATGTAGGGCTGGCAGTGCCAATGAGGAATGGGCATATGAACTGTTCAGGTCTATCCAGAGAATCTTCATGTTTCTTTTTCTTGTTTATTCGGTCGGCAAAGATAACTCTTTTTCGGTTAATGTCCGCTGGTAAGCGATGCGGGATGTGCCGTTGTGGGTATAAATGATGCCACAACGCCGGAAACCGTGCTTTTTCAGGATATTCTGCATTACAAGGTTGTCGTGGTGGGTATCTACCCGGATATTGTTGCAATGTTCGAAACACCATTTGAGGCAGGCGTCAGCTACTCCCTTCTGTTTGCCGTTGGTAGCCATGCGGTGAATGACGTAATATGGTTCGTTGTTCAGCCAGTTGCCGTCATCAATGCGGGCATACGTGGGGTCCTCTCCGGGAATAAAACAGAATGTGCCTATTATTTCTCCGTTTTCATTTTCGCAAACATAGTTGGTGCCGTTGGTTATTTCTCGCAGAATCAATTCAGCGGAAGGATAACCGTTTATCCATTGGTTGGGGTTGCCATGCTCTTTCATGAACTGACGGGCATAGTGGAATATTTCTATAATTGCATCCAAATCTTTGGGCAATGAATGTCTGATTGTTATCATATTGAAATAGGAATGGGTTATTCTAAATTCATTCTGTACACATTGGTCTGCTTTTGTTCGAAGCCTAATTTTTGATATAGCTTGTTGGCTGCTATCCGTGTGGGGTTTGAAGTAAGCATAATAAGAGGTATGCCTTGTTCCTTCACAAACCGGACAGCGTGGGTGACCAGCTGTTTGCTGAGTCCTTGTCCCCGGTATTTTTCATCCACTACCACATCTTCAATCCACGCTTTGCCGCCTGTGGGGCTGTGATAGATGCTACAGTCAGCATTCCCGCAATTTCCTGATCAGCCAGTAAGAAAAACAGATGGGTGTTTTCTTGGGATATGATCTCTCTGAGGGTTGTCCCGGTCAGTTTTACCGGCGGTTTGTGAGCTGCTCCAGCAGTTTTTGTACTGCATTGGTGTAGGCTGGGATAAAGTCTTTTACTTCTACTATTTCTGTCATTTTTATAGCTGAAATTAGAATCGGCTGTAAATATAGTGATTATTCTCCAGATAACTGATTATTTTTTTATATCTTGCTTACGTTTTAATAATAGATATGACATTATGATTAGACGAGTGGAACTTCAGGATGCCAAAGCCATCACAACGATATACAATGAATATGTCAGGCACAGTGTGGCTACATTTGAAACGGAACCTTTGAGAGAGGAGGATATGCGTAACCGTATTGCCGGAATTGCCGTCCGTTTTCCCTATTTTGTGTATGAGGAAGAAGGGAAAGTAGTGGGTTATTGTTATGCCCATTTGTGGAAGGAGAGGGCTGCTTACAGGCATACGTTGGAAACAACGGTCTATTTAGCTCCCGGATACGAGGGGAAGGGCATAGGCAGGGAGTTGATGGAAAGATTGATTGAAGAATGTCGTAGGGACGGGTATCGTGCACTGATAGCCTGTGTCACAGAGGGAAATGTTGTCAGTGATGCTTTGCATTTGAGGCTGGGATTTAAAAAAAGTTTCCCATTTTAAGAAGGTAGGACTGAAATTCGGACGATGGTTGGATGTAGTGGATTACGAGTTGCTGTTATCCTGAAACCACTGTCCGGAATGAACTTTTTAGGGTTATATGGAGTTATAAGCTTGTACCTAAATTAAAATAACCAACTATGACTCAAGTAAACATCAAGAGGGTTTATGATGAACCTTCTGAACAAGACGGCTATCGTGTTTTGGTAGACCGCCTGTGGCCCCGTGGCATGAAGCGGGAATATTTGAAATACGATTATTGGGCAAAAGAGGTCACTCCATCCAATGATTTAAGGAAATGGTTTCATGCGGATATAGAAAAAAGATGGGGGACTTTTGCAGATATGTATCAAAAAGAATTGAATGAATCGGATGCCGCTAAAGCGTTCATTGATAAGATAAAAGCTTATTCGAAAGTAACATTACTTTACGCTTCGAAAGAACAGGAGCGAAATCATGCCAACGTATTGAAACATTATTTAGACACACATTTGTAGTTTTTGTGCAAAAAACAAGTATCTTTGCAGCCAATTATGGCTCCCACTTCTAAAAAACAGGGAGTTTTCGTTAAATAATCAATACTAATGAGAGATGCCACCCATGTAAGATGTGTTCATGTATAATGAATGCATCTGTAATTTTGTGTGACATTTCGGGTAAAAAGAGAAAGATTATGATACAAAAGGTTCTAATTGCCAACCGTGGCGAGATAGCCGTGCGCGTTATGCGCTCTTGCAAAGAGATGGGTATCCGCACTGTGGCTGTTTTCTCGGAAGCCGACCGTACGGCGCGTCATGTGATGTATGCAGACGAAGCCTGTCTGATAGGGCCTGCCGCTTCCAAAGAAAGTTATCTGAATATAGATAATATCATTAAAGCTGCAAGGCAACATCATGCCGATGCCATTCATCCCGGTTATGGTTTTTTGTCCGAGAATGCTGATTTTGCCCGCCGATGCAAAGAGGAGGGGATCATCTTTATCGGCCCTTCCGCCGAGACGATGGAAGCGATGGGTGACAAGATTGCCGCCCGTAAGCGTATGATTGCCGCAGGCGTTCCCGTGGTCCCCGGTACGGAACAACCGTTGCAAAGTGCCGAAGAGGCGGTACGTATCTGTAATGAAATAGGCTATCCTGTCATGCTGAAGGCTTCTATGGGAGGCGGCGGTAAAGGGATGAGGCTGATACACAGTGAAGACGAAGTGGTGGAGGCATATAACACCGCCCGTTCCGAGTCCATGTCTTCTTTCGGGGATGATACGGTTTATCTGGAAAAATTTGTGGAGGAACCCCATCATATAGAATTTCAAATTCTGGGTGACAATCATGGCAATGTAATCCATCTGTTTGACCGCGAGTGTTCTGTCCAGCGTCGCAACCAGAAGATTGTAGAGGAGAGCCCGTCTCCGTTCCTTACTCCGGAACTCCGCCAGGAGATGGGGGAAAAGGCAGTGGCTGCCGCCAGGGCGGTGAACTATTCGGGAGCCGGAACTATCGAGTTTCTGGTGGACAAGAACCGCGATTTCTATTTTCTGGAGATGAACACCCGTTTGCAGGTGGAGCATCCCATCACCGAAGAAGTGGTGGGCGTGGATCTGGTAAAAGAACAAATCCGTATAGCCAATAACGAGGTGCTGCACCTGAAGCAAGAAGAACTTTTCCAGCGCGGTCATGCCATCGAATGTCGTATCTGTGCGGAAGACACGGAGAACAACTTCATGCCTTCGCCGGGTATCATCAAACAGCTGACGGAGCCTAACGGCATCGGCGTACGCATTGACAGCTACGTTTACGAAGGTTACGAGATTCCCATCTATTACGACCCGATGATAGGCAAGCTGATTGTATGGGCTACGACCCGCCAATATGCCATAGAACGTATGCGCCGGGTACTTTACGAGTACAAGATTACGGGCCTGAAGACCAACCTCAGTTATCTGAAACGCATCATGCATACCCCCGACTTTGTAAAGGGTGAGTATAATACCTTGTTCATAGAGAAGAACTCGCGTATGCTGCTCCGTGGCAACGGTAATAATGAGGAGATTGAGAATATCGCCATGATCGCCTCTTATATTGACTATCTGATGAATCTGGAAGAGAACAAGAGTCCCCAGCTGTCTGATGCCCGTCCCATCAGCCGCTGGCGTGAGTTCGGCTTGCAGAAGGAGTATTGAGAATCTGATTCTTCATTTAATTAAGCAAAAGTATGGAAATACATATTGGAGACCGCGTAGCCGATGTGACGTTGGTGAGAGGAAGGAAACAAGGTACAGTTTATGATTGACGGAAAACCGTATGATGTGGATATCGTTATGGCCGAGAACGGAAGCTGTTCCATCCTGCACGATGGCAATTCCTTCAATGCCGAACTGATCCGTGGGGAGGGTGGAAAGAGTTATGATGTGAATATGTTCTACCGTTCCTATCATGTGGACATAGTGGACACCCAGACCAAGTATCTGCGTATGAAAAAGGGCGGCGAGGAGAGACAGGATGACAAGATTGTGGCTCCCATGCCCGGAAAGGTTATAAAAATCCCGTCCGGAAAGGAGACCGTCTGTCATCCGGGGATATTGTGGTAGTGCTGGAGGCCATGAAGATGCAGAGCAACTACAAAGTGACCTCGGACTGCACGGTAAGGGATATCCTGGTCAATGAAGGGGATTCCGTCAATGCTAACCAGGTATTAATAGTATTGGATATAATAAAAGAAGATTGATCATGACAAGAGAAGAAATATACAGCCGGTTTGAAGAGCTGGACAAACGCGCGTCGCTGGGCGGCGGTGTGGACAAGATCGAGAAACAACACGCCCAAGGGAAGATGACCGCTCGCGAGCGTATCGGAATGTTGCTGGACAAAGGTACGTTCAATGAACTGGACAAGCTGGTGAACCACCGTTGTACCAACTTCGGCATGGAGAAGAAGCAGATTGCCGGAGATGGTATGGTCACCGGTTACGGAAAGATAGACGGCCGTCCAGTGTTTGTCTATGCATATGATTTTACCGCACATGGCGGCTCGCTGAGCGAGACCAATGCTGCCAAGATTGTAAAGGTTCAGCAACTGGCTTTGAAGACGGGAGCTCCCGTTATCGCCCTGAACGACTCGGGAGGCGCACGCATCCAAGAAGGGGTGAACAGCCTTGCCGGATATGCCTCTATTTTCTATCAGAACACTATCGCCTCAGGTGTTATCCCGCAGATTTCCGCCATCTTGGGTCCTTGTGCCGGAGGAGCCTGCTACTCACCAGCACTAACCGATTTTATCTTTATGGTAAAAGAGAAGAGCCACATGTTCATCACCGGCCCGGATGTGGTGAAGACTGTGACTAACGAGGAGGTGGGCAAGGAGGAACTGGGCGGTGCCTATACCCACAGCAGCAAAAGCGGTGTGACCCATTTTATGTGCGACAATGAGGAGGAAACGCTGATGAGTATCCGCGAATTGCTGAGTTTCCTGCCTTCCAACAATATGGAGGATGCGCCGTTGGTTCCCTGCAACGATGACATCCATCGTCAGGTGGAGGCGTTGCAGACTGTCATTCCCGAAGATCCGAATATGCCTTATGATATAAAGGATATCATCGAACCGGTGCTGGATAACCAGTATTTCTTCGAGGTGATGCCTCACTTTGCTAAAAATGTGGTGGTGGGGTTCGGTCGCCTGGGAGGTCGTTCCGTAGGTATTGTTGCCAATCAGCCCGCCTGGCTGGCCGGCGTCCTTGACATTGACGCCAGTGACAAGGCTGCCCGTTTTATCCGTTTCTGCGACTGCTTTAACATTCCTCTGATCACTTTCGAGGATGTTCCCGGCTTCCTGCCCGGAACAATACAGGAACACAACGGCATCATCCGCCACGGTGCGAAGATAGTTTATGCATACGCCGAAGCTACAGTGCCCAAGGTAACTTTAATTACCCGTAAAGCTTACGGAGGTGCCTACATTGTCATGTCCAGCAAACCGACGGGAGCCGATGTGAACCTGGCTTATCCACAGGCGGAAATAGCCGTTATGGGAGCTGCGGGAGCTGTAAATATCCTCTATCGGAAATCCACTCCTGAAGAAAAACAAGAAATAATCAAAGATTACGAAGATAAATTCTCTAACCCTTATTGTGCGGCAGAACGCGGCTTGATTGATGAAGTGATTATGCCCCGTGACACCCGCTATAAACTCATTCAGGCTTTGGAAATGTGTCACAACAAAAACCAAAGCAATCCGCCTAAAAAGCACGGCAATATGCCGTTGTAATTGTTCAATGTGTGTGTATCCCCGCAGAAGTGATTTTTCCGGGGATACTTTTACCAACACATGATGGGAAATTTTAAATATAAAATGATGACTTAGTTAAAAATAAATATATTTCTTAATACTATGGAACTTCTTAAAAACCTCTTTGAAGGATATCCCAATCTTTGGGGCGGAGGTGTAGCACACTCCGTACTCATTCTGTCACTAGTTATCGCCTTTGGAATTATGCTGGGTAAAATAAAAATATCCGGCATCTCACTTGGTGTCACATGGATTCTTTTTGTCGGTATCGTATTCGGCCATTTCAATCTGAATCTGGATGAACACCTGCTACATTTTCTAAAAGAATTCGGTCTTATTTTGTTCGTCTATTCCATTGGTTTGCAGGTGGGTCCCGGTTTCTTCTCAGCCTTTAAGAAAGGAGGATTTACGCTGAACATGTTGGCTATGGGGGCTATTTTTATCAGTGTAGTCATTACTATCATTTTACATTTTACTACCGGAACTCCCATAACCACCATGGTCGGCATTCTCTCTGGTGCTGTTACCAATACTCCCGGCCTTGGTGCCGCCCAACAGGCAAATAGTGATTTAAATGGCATAGATGCACCGGAGATTGCGATGGGATATGCTGTTGCCTATCCCTTGGGGGTGGTTGGTGCCATTCTCTCATTGCTTGCACTGAAATACATTCTTAATATCAAAACATCACAAGAAGAAGCCGATGCCGAAAAAGGATTGGGACATTTACAGGAACTGACCGTACGCCCCGTTACATTAGAGATAAAAAATGAAGCAATACATGGGAAGACCATTAAGGAAATACGTCCTTTGGTAAACCGCAACTTCGTCATTTCGCGCATACGCCATCATGACGGACAGCAGGAAGTGGAACTAGTAAATTCAGAAACGATATTACATATTGATGACAAGATTCTGGTTATCTCGAACCCTATTGACATTGAAGCGATTACAGTATTTTTTGGCAAACAGGTAGAAATGGAATGGGAACAGTTAAACAAGAAACTTATCTCACGCCGCATTTTGATAACAAAGCCTGAGTTAAATGGAAAAATGCTCTCACAACTTAAGATACGAAATAACTTCGGTGCGAGCATCACCCGTATCAACCGTTCAGGAGTAGACTTGGTAGCTCCCCACATTTACAGTTGCAAATGGGCGACCGTGTAACTATAGTTGGTAGTGAACTTGCTGTCACTCATGCCGAAAAGGTTTTGGGAAACTCCATGAAGAGACTGAATCATCAATCTTATCCCCATTTTTTCGGCATCGCATTAGGATGTATCTTGGGAAGTATTCCATTTATGTTTCCAGGTATTCCACAACCAGTAAAACTTGGTCTAGCAGGTGGACCGCTTATTGTATCCATTCTTATCAGTCGTTTCGGTCCTCAATATAAAATGATTACATACACCACGATGAGTGCTAACTTGATGATAAGAGAAATCGGGATTTCCTTATTCCTAGCTTGTGTAGGGTTGGGAGCCGGGAAAGATTTTATAGAGACAATTGTAAATGAAGGTGGATATATTTGGATTATGTATGGAGCTATTATTACGACCGTACCATTAATCATAACGGGGCTCATTGGGCGTTATGCCTGTAAATTAAACTATTATACCCTTATTGGTGTATTATCAGGAGCAAATACTAATCCGCCTGCCCTCGCCTATTCCAATGATCTGACTTCATGTGACGCTCCGGCCGTGGGATATGCCACCGTATATCCGCTTGCTATGTTCCTACGCGTACTTACGGCTCAATTATTGATACTCTCATTAGGTTAAACTTTAAAATTCTTTAAATATGTACCAACAAGAAACGATTACCAAAGAACTACATTTACAGTTAAGTGATGAAGATTTGGCACAGTTCGAACTTGATGCCAAAGAAACGGAACGTCTCGGACACATCGGCACCCACATGGATTGCTATATGGAAGCTCCCCGCTATAAAGAATATGTAACAGATGCCGTCGTGGTAGATTGTCGGAACGGACTACCAGCCGACGAATACTTTAATAACTTGGACATAGAAGGTAAAGCATTGGTTTTATATACCGGCAATATGGCAACCAACGACTATGCAACCAAAGACTTCTTTATGTTTGACATGAAGCTTAATTGGGACTCTCTGGCTGCATTACTTTATAACCATCCAAAGTTTATTCTTATTGACTCACATGGGTTAGGCATGTTTTCACAACACCGGTTATTCGATATGGAATGTGAGAAAAACGGTTGTTTTCTTATTATGTGCCTGATGCTTGAAGGAGAAGAAATATTGAATATAAAAAAATTAAAGATTGAAATTGACAAGGAAATGCCTTCCACTGGAAAGCCATGTCGTGTCTATGGATTCTAAAAAAAGAAAAACATAACTTCATTTAAATGGATAAGACAGCCGAAACTTTGATAGATGTCAGTGGATTTATTTCTGAATATTCCGCTCACATGATGGGATGTGGTGTACATACTTCACGAGTGATACGCAGTGCCAATCGCATTGGGGAATCATTCGGTTATATGGTAAAAATCAGTGTCATTCAGAAAAAGAAAAGACGAGATCGAAAAGCAAGTATATCAATTGGTTACTCATAACAATAGTAGCTGTGCTGCTTGGAAGCATGGTAGTAGAACTTGTCCAAAATGTTTAATACCATCCAACTTTTATAAATCATTTCTGATTTTTAAACTAACTCAATGCTGTAATAATTCCAATTTCCATTATCTTTGTTCCCGAATCGGTTCCGAATAGATGTCCTCTATCCGGATTAAAAGGGAATCGGGTGTAAATCCCGGACAGTCCCGCTGCTGTGAAACTCCGATAAAATTTCCGATACGTACCTATTGCCACTGCCTGACTCCACATAACGAGAACGCGGGAAGCATCGGAAATGAGGAGCCAGTCAGAAGACCTGCCATTCATCAAAGGCCGTTTCTACTCGTGGGGTTAGGGAAGCGGTACGAAAATATACAATAATTCATACCAACAGCATCTCATGCAAATAATTAAAAGGAATGGGACAACAGAATCCTACGACAGGGAAAAAATAGCCGTTGCCATACGGAAAAGTTTTATCAGTACCCAAAAAGAAATAACAGATGAAGCTGTCTACACCATAGTAGATGAAGTGGAACAATTTCTGCATCAAAACGAAGCAAATCGTAGTGTAGAACGCATTCAGGACGAAGTGGAACGTAGCTTGATGGAACATGGCTTTTACGCAGAAGCCAAAAACTATATACTTTACCGTTGGCAGCGCACAGAAAGAAGAAAAGTCCTCAGTCAAATCATTACCGGAACCGGTGATGATACTATAGCAAATATACTGAAAGAGATACAAAAAGACTTCTCCGGGAAGGAATATAGTCTAACCTTTCTCGCAGAGAAATTCACAAGTTTCTGTAAACCGGATATGACATCCGGGGAACGGTTGGCGGCACTTGTCAAAGCGGCTGTAGAACTGACAACACAAGAAACTCCCGACTGGGAATTCATTGCAGCGCGTCTGCTGAATTTCCGATTGACAAAGAAACTGACCGAACAGGCGGAAGCTGCCGGCATCTTTTCATTTTATGATAAATTACGCTACCTCACCGACGAGGGCTTGTATGGTAATTATATCTTGGCCTCCTATACTCCACAGGAGATAGAAACGGCAGCCGGCTTCATGTGTCCCGAACGTGACAAGCTTTTCAATTATTCAGGACTGGATCTGCTTGCCAAACGTTATCTGATCCGTACCCGTTCACACGAACCTATAGAGTCTGTGCAGGAAATGTATTTAGGGATTGCCCTTCATCTCGCTATGCCCGAAAAACAGAACAGACTGCAATGGGTAAAAAAGTTCTATGATATATTAAGTCGTCTGGAAGTCACAATGGCCACTCCTACCCTGCAAATGCCCGAAAACCTTATCACCAGTTATCCAGTTGCTTCATTGATACAGTGCCCGATAGTCTGGAAGGCATTTACCGCAGCTTAGACAATTTTGCGATGGTAAGCAAATTTGGAGGAGGAATGGGAATGTACTTTGGCAAAGTTCGTGCCGCAGGTGGAAACATACGCGGATTCAAAGGTGTGGCCGGAGGTGTAATCCGATGGATGAAACTGGTGAATGACACTGCTGTAGCCGTTGACCAGTTAGGTATGCGTCAGGGAGCCGTAGCCGTCTATCTGGATGTATGGCACAAAGACTTGCCTGAGTTTCTGCAACTCCGGACCAATAATGGAGATGACCGGATGAAAGCGCACGACATCTTCCCCGCCGTATGCTATCCGGACTTATTCTGGCGTATGGCGAAACGGGATTTAAACCAGCAATGGCATTTATTCTGCCCCAATGAAATAATGACCGTCAAAGGATACTGTCTGGAAGACTACTACGGAGAGGAATGGGAACAAAGATACATGGATTGCGTAAATGACTCCCGACTCTCCAAGCGCAGCATGAGCATCAAAGATATCGTCAGACTGATACTGCGTTCGGCTGTAGAAACAGGTACTCCCTTTACATTCAATCGTGACACCGTGAACCGTGCCAATCCCAATGCGCACCGGGGAATCATTTATTGCTCCAATCTTTGCACGGAAATAGCACAAAACATGTCCTCCATTGAAACAGTTTCTACAGAGATATGTACGGAAGATGGTGATACAGTGGTAGTCAAAACAATCCGGCCCGGAGACTTTGTGGTATGTAATCTTGCCAGCCTTTCATTAGGACATTTGCCCTTGGAGGATGAAAAACAAATGAAAGAAAAGGTGGCAACTGTAGTACGGGCATTGGATAATGTGATTGAACTGAACTTTTATCCGATTCCTTTCGCTCAGATTACCAATCATCGCTACCGCAGTATCGGCTTGGGAGTCAGCGGCTATCATCATGCTCTTGCTGTTCGCGGCATTCGTTGGGAAAGCGAGGAACATCTCAGTTTTATGGATAAAGTTTTCGAACGTATCAACTATGCTGCCATAGCAGCAAGTAGCGAACTGGCAAAAGAAAAAGGGGCCTATCATTATTTTGAAGGCAGCGACTGGCAGACCGGAGCTTATTTTATAAAACGGGGTTACAATTCGCCAGAATGGAAAGCATTGGCTGTAAAGGTTTCCACACAAGGAATGAGAAACGCCTATCTTCTTGCCATTGCCCCCACCAGCAGCACCAGTATCATTGCCGGAACCACTGCCGGAACAGATCCGGTAATGAAACGTTTCTTCTTGGAAGAAAAGAAAGGAGCCATGCTGCCACGTGTTGCACCGGCATTGTCCGATAAGACCTATTGGATATATAAAAGTGCTTATCTGACAGATCAGACATGGAGTATCCGTGCCGCAGGGATCCGGCAGTTACATATAGACCAGGCGCAAAGTCTGAATCTATACATTACCAATGAATTTACCCTGAGACAAGTATTAAACCTGTATTTGCTGGCATGGGAATGTGGCGTAAAAACAGTATATTATGTCCGCAGCAAATCATTGGAAGTAGAAGAATGTGAAAGCTGTGCTTCCTGATCTTTTCGTAAACACTCCAGTACTGAATTGTCATGCTAAAACATTTCTTGTAGGGGCACCATGCTTGCGCCCCTACAAGAAATGAATAACAAATTTATTTTTAATATACAGCCTTGAGTTAGCAGTAAAACAAGAAGACAGAATATAAAACAACAATAAATCATGAATACAATAAAATTAAAAAAGAATGCCCTTTTCAATCCTGAGGGAGATACCGACCTCCGTCACAGAAGAATGATTGGAGGAAACACCACCAATTTGAATGATTTCAATAATATGCGCTACAAATGGGTTAGTGACTGGTATCGTCAGGCCATGAATAATTTTTGGATTCCCGAAGAAATCAATCTCACCCAAGACACCAAGGATTATCCTCACCTGGACCAGGCAGAGCGCACCGCCTATGATAAAATCCTGAGTTTTTTAGTGTTCCTTGATTCTTTACAAAGCAATAATCTGCCCACCATCAGCGAATACATCACAGCCAATGAAGTTAATCTATGCCTCCATATCCAAGCCTTTCAGGAATGTGTACACAGCCAAAGCTACAGTTACATGCTGGATTCTATCTGTAGCCCCGAAAAGCGTAACGAGATCCTTTACCAATGGAAGACAGACGGACACCTGCTGAAAAGAAATACCTTTATAGGCAATTGCTATAACGAATTTCAGGAAAGTCAGGATGGATTCACATTGATGAAAACCCTTATCGCCAACTATATATTGGAAGGAATCTATTTCTATAGCGGATTCATGTTTTTCTATAACTTGAGCCGTAATGGAAAAATGTCAGGTTCCGCACAAGAAATCCGATATATCAATCGAGATGAAAACACGCATCTGTGGTTATTCCGCAACATTATTCTGGAATTAAAGAAAGAGGAACCGGATTTATTCACCCCCGATAAAGTAAAAATATATGAATACATGATGCGTGAGGGGGTCAAGCAGGAAATAGAATGGGGACAATATGTGATAGGAGACAATATACAGGGACTCAACCGGAAAATGATAGAAGATTATATTCAATATTTAGGCAATCTCCGTTGGAGTAGTTTAGGTTTTGGCCCTCTGTACGAAGAAAACCATAAAGAGCCGGAAAGCATGCACTGGGTATCTCAATATTCCAATGCCAATATGGTAAAGACTGATTTTTTTGAAGCAAAGAGTACGGCTTATGCCAAAAGCACAGCTTTGGAAGATGACTTATAACCCATTTACAAAATAATTTTGCTCCGCATCTTAAACCGTTAAGATACGGGAGCAATAAATGACCTGACAGAAACATTTCCATTAAAGACTATCAATAAACAGCTGTCGCCACCTCTTTCACATTATCCACCGCACCCACTGTATAAAAATGTATCCCCGGAACCCCATATGCTATCAGCTCCCGGCATTGATTGATACACCACTCTATGCCTAATGCACGCGCTTCTTTATCATCCTTGCATTTCATTGCTTCCACAACCAATTCCTGTGGTAAATCCACATTGAACGTTTTGGGAATAACACTGAGTGTGATAGCTTGGAAAAAGGTTTGATGCCCGGTACGATAGGAACATTAATCCCCTCTTTTCTTGCACGCTCCACGAAGTCAACGTATTTTCGGTTATCATAAAACATTTGTGTCACTACATAATCGGCTCCGGCTTCCACTTTCTTTTTTAACCAATATAAATCTTGTTCCATGTTGGGAGATTCCTCATGCTTCTCCGGATAGCCTGCCACCCCATAACGAAAAGGAGTTAAAGGAGCCTGAATCGGCGTTCCATCAATAAATTTGCCTTCATTAAAAGCATTGATCTGCTCTTCCAACTCCAAAGCATGGGCATAACCATCTTTCTCGGGAACAAAAGAAGATTCATCTTTTGCCTTGTCACCCCGGAGTACCAACAGATTAGTAATACCTAAGAATTGCAAATCAAGCAATATATATTCCGTATCTTCACGCGAGAAACCACTGCACAAAATATGCGGTACAACAGTAATATCATATTTATTATGTATAGCCGCAGCCACCGCTACCGTACCCGGACGCCGCCGATAACGATTACGTTCATATAAGCCACCCCCCAACTCGCGATACACATATTCGCTGCGATGAGTGGTAATATTGACATAAAGAGGATCAAACTCCCGTAATGTATCTATTGTAGCATATAGTTTTTCAATTCCAGTACCTTTCAACGGTGGAAGAACCTCGAAAGAAAATGCTGTTTTCTTTTCCTTATTTATCAACTCAGCAATACCCATCTTTTTTGACCTTTTTACTTATTAATTCCGATAAATCCATATAACAGACAGCTATATAGAAGATTTATCTTTATATTAATCACATTTCAGATTTATTTCTTCACAAAGATAGGAATAGCAGATTTTACATCCAATAAAGCATTTTATTTTAGATAATTATTCTAAATAAAGAGTATCAAAAGAATTATTATCTAAAATAACCTGTTCGAAAGTCCTATAACAGGTTATTTATTCTATGACGCAAATTCCGGGTAGAGGGCGGACAGGCCGCTCCTCTCCCGGCAATAATATATACAAATTAAAAACTCAATTTCACTCCGGCAAAGTAAGAACGCGGCATACCCGGTCCATAAATATAACCGGAGTCACGTTTTGCCCCCCGGTCAAAGTCACTTTGATACGCATTAAAGATATTATGTACTCCAGCATTGACCTGCATGGTTATGCCTTTATACAAATTGAAATCATAACCGGCTTTCAGATTCAATTCAAAGAAATCAGGTGTATTCACAGCAATGTCCTTATCAATAAAACCTGCTTTATGTTCTACCATCATACTACCGGTATAAGTACCGGATAATGCAATAGTCATCGGTACGAAAGGGTTGTATGACAAAGTGAAATATCCATAAGTATTCGGAGTACGGAACATTTTTTTCTCCATCGGAACCGTTTCATCATCACTCCATGCACGTGCCTGCTTGTATTCGGCCTTCTGCATGGTAACGCCGGCCTGCAATTGAAGTAAGGAACGGTAAGCAATCTTTCCTTCCAAAGTCAAACCATATACCTTAGCTCCTTTCTCGTTATACCGTTCATTGATAATAATACCGTCACGCTCTCCTTCTGACGTAAGGCAAATACGTCTGAAAGCGAAGTATAAAAACCTTCTATAAGCAAGTTTCCCTGAAAATCTCCCCAACGATGATACAAATCTCCCGATATACTCAGACTTTGTGATTTTTCTTCTGTCAAGTCTTTTGCCAGTTCAATCATAGACACAGTCCCACCTACATTTTCTATATGCAAATCTTCATCAAAGGCCTGAGGTGCACGGAATCCGAAAGAATAGCTGGCACGCAGGTTCATATTTTCGGTCGGATTGTAACGAAGATTAGCACGCGGACTGAAGATTACATGATCCACCATATTATGTTTATCCAAACGCCCTCCAAGTAAAAAGCTCCACTGCTTGTTCTTCCATTCATTCTGGAAAAATGCACTGGCTATACGGACTTCTTGTTTGGTATAACGGTTATACCCCCACATATCATCCGTCAAGTTATCCTGATTATATTCCAGTCCTCCGGTAAAATCGGCAGGCATAAAGAAACATTTATCAAAACTATAGATATACTGCGATCCTGTGACCCAGGTAAAATCCGTGGTCGCGCCATACGCATTCACATCTTGTCCTCCACCATAATAACTGTCGCGTCCTGTATGCTGTGCAGAAGCATATACACTCAGCCGCTGTTTCTCATCCGGAGAGAAATAATCAAATTTCGCTCCCCCGCTATTGATAGTATGCTGCAATTGTTCGGCTATATCCGCTTCATGGGGAGGTCGGTTCAGTTTATTCCCGCCACGACGGAACTCACTGAGATGATGATATTCAAAAGTCAGTTTTGAATATGTACTTGTTTTGATAAAAGAACGAAAACCGACTGTCTGATTTTTCAGTTTTGGCAATTCGGTGTAGCCATCGCCATCATTGTCATAACCGCTTCTTTCTCTGTTCTGTCCAAAATATACAATCCTGCCTTATGATTATCAGTCACTAACGAAGCATTCAGTGTCGTATTATTATCCCAAGAAGAAGTACCGCCTATGCCTGTCAGAGTATGTGTCAACTGCCCTGAGTTCCGTACAGGCTCCTTGGTGATTATATTAATGGTTCCCGCAATGGCTGAAGAACCGAACAAAGCCGAACCTCCTCCGCGCATCACCTCTACACGCTCAATCATATTGGCAGGTATCTGTTCCAATCCATATACACCGGCCAAGGCACTGAATATAGGACGCGAGTCAATCAATATCTGCGTATAAGGGCCATCCAACCCATTGATACGTACTTGCTGGAAACCACAGTTCTGACAATTATTCTCGACCCGCACTCCGGGCTGAAAATTCAGTCCTTGCGACAAGGTGGAGGAATTAGTGTTCTCAAACACTTTCACATCCATCACATTAACCAACGTAGGTGCCATGCGGCGGGTGGTCTCACTACGATTGGCAGACACCACCACTCCGTCCAATGCTATCAAATCCTCTTCTATCTCGAAGTTCTCCTCCAAAGTTTTCCCTTTTCTTAAAGTTACTTTCCGGCTGACCGTCTTGTAACCGACAGCACTTACCTCCATGGTAAATTCTCCTTCAGGCAGATTTTTAAGGAAATAGTGTCCACTGGCGTCAGTCATAGTTCCTATGGTAGTTCCTTTCAGCGATACGCTGATAAAAGAAAGATGCTCTTCCGTATTCTTATCCAATACATGACCTATGATATTGGCATCGGACTTATTCAATTCATTGGCGTGCACAGCCGATGATGAGAGTAGAAAACACACTGCTCCCATCAAGAAAAATATATATTTCTTCATGTGTTGTTATTCTGTTTATTAATAAATAAAAGGATAGCGGTCAGAAGAATGAATCCGCGAACAGATAATGTAACGGAAAATCACTCCACCAACATAAAAATATACTATTTAACAAACAGCGGGAGGCGCGCGCAAATAAATGCCACAATCGGTTCGTATCAGTTTGATGCGTTCTACAGCCGGCACAGCCAGCAAACACAGCAATACCCAAAAGACCGTTGTGGAAGACGGAGTGAACAAACTACCGGAAGCAGCAAAAGAAGAAAGGAAAAAGATAGTTTCCAATTCCACTTCTGTATGTTGATGCTCCCCTTTAAACGGATGCGAGTGTACGATAATCACCCATTTACCACATGCGAGTGAGTAAAAAGGGTAATACCTCCCAAATAGGCAATAAATATCAGCGGAAGGAAGAGCTTTAGAATATGAATCAAATATTTCTTCATCGTAACGGGGACAAAGATAGAACTATTTCCAATAGCAGTCAATACCTATTAATAGTAGTTATGGATTTAAAACCGGAAACAAGCCTCTCATCCTGCCAAAGAAAATGCCCATTCGTCCTTAGTTGTCCCTTCCTTATATATTAAGAAGCCTATAAATCAGTATCAAACATCACAAAAATGTTTCTTTTATTTTCAGAATCCCAAAAGATTTTAAAATAAAACCCTACCTTTGCATCAGATTTGGTGATGTAAGTACTTTCCGTATTTGCATAAAAGGGAATTCGGTCATAGAATCCGAAGCAGTGCCCGCTACTGTGAAACCCGTCAATGAAAAGCAACTCTCGCCATGCCACTGTTTCCTTTGTAAGAAATGGGAAGGCGCTTTTCAGGGTGAAGCCAGGAAACCTGCCAAGTCCGAACATAGATAATCATGCTCTCCCGGGGTCAGGAAAGTGAATTATTAATTCTTAAATTCTTTCGATGAAAGTAAATTATTATTGACAGCAATTACTTTAAGCTGTCTGGCTATTGACGTACTGGCACAAGTCAGTATCAGTGGAAAGATTGTGAGTGCCGATACCAACGAACCTGTAGTGGGGGCTAATATTCGTATTGACCAAAGCCTTTCAGGATGCACCACAAATGGTAAAGGCGAGTTTTCCATCAGCAATCTCCCTGATGGGAAACACGTATTAAGAATCACGCATGTCAGTTACACACCCAATCTATCACGACAAAAGGAGGTGAAAAGAATCTTCTTATCAAGCTACAAGACAGTTTTACCAATATAGGCCAGGTAGTAGTAACCGGTACAGGAACACACCACCGCATGACGGACAGTCCCGTGCCTGTTTCCGTTATCACTGCAAAGGATTTAAGTAATGCCAGTGTAACATCGCTGGACGAGGCCTTACAAAAGCTGACCCCGTCTTTCTCAAGTATGACCAACGGCATGGGGACAACATTGAGTCTGAATGGATTGCCTGATGATTATTTCATTTTTCTGGAAAATGGCAAACGCCTGTATGGAGATGACACCTATGCTCGAATCAATGTTGCCAAAATCAAACGTATTGAAATATTGAACGGCGCTTCTTCCGCTCTTTACGGAACAAATGCTATCGGAGGAGTTATCAACATCATTACTGATGATGCAAAAAATGCTATCAATGTTTCCAGCGATACCCGTTATGCCAGTAAAGGACGTTTTACCCAGTCCGTAAACATAGATGTCAATACCGGCAAGTTCGGCTCCTACACCTCTTATCGCCGTCAGCAGGCCGAAGGATGGCAACTGAATCCATACGAGGAGAACTCCAAAACTCATGAATTGGAAGAAACCGGGAAAGTAGCTTCTACAGGCTTCTATGCAAATACTGTCAATCAAAAATTCACTTTCGATGCTACCGACAAACTCTCTTTTTATGCCCGCGGCGGATATTATGACAACAAGACACGCCGCCCTTATGAAGCATACGACTACAACATATTGCATGAAACCTTTAATTATGGTATTGGTACCCAATACATGATAAGTAAAGGGAATTATATTACCGCAGACTATTACGCCGATCATTTTTCTTCCTCTTATTGTTTTTTTAAAGACAATAAAACTTATAATGGAAAAGCAGGTGAAGAGCAAGTGCGCAAACGGACCCGTAATCACAATCTTAGCATAAAAGGTATTTTTAAATTAGGTAACCGGCACAAACTTTCAGTCGGCACAGAATATATCGTTGATGTCTTGAAAAGTCAAACAGACAATATAGCCAAAGAAGATGCTTATACACTGGCCTTGTTTGCACAAGATGAAATAAAGTTACTGAGAAACCTACAGGCTTTGATTGGTGTACGTTACATTTATCATGAAAATTTCAAAAATCATGCCACTCCCAATGTAGCACTGATGTATAAACCCGGCAAATTCAAATTTCCGTGCCTCCTATGCAGCAGGTTTCCGAACTCCTACCCTGTCTGAACTCTATGCCACTGACATAGCTAAAAAAAATGACAGGTTGACAATAGGTAATTTGGATTTAAAGTCGGAAAAGAATAATTATTTCTCATTGAGTGCAGAGTATGTACATGAGCGTTTTTCAGTATCAGTCAATGCTTTTTATAATAATATTCGTGACATGATAGATTATAATACGATTGCCACGGGAGATAAAGCTATGGAGCAATATGGTCATAAGGAAGTTCGTCAACGTGATAATATAGCGGAGGCTAAAGTATACGGAATCAATGTATCCGCCAATGCATACCTAGGTGCCGGGTTCAATTTAAGCGGAGGATATACTCATCTTAATACCCAAGACGTGGAATTGGAACAACCCATCGACAAAAGTATTAAAAACGCATACAATATCAATGCCCAATGGGCGCATTCATGGAAAATATATCGGTTGAATATAAATTTGAACGGCCGTATCAACAGCAAGCGTTTCTCTAAAAGTTACGGTTATGCTCCCGAGTATCAATTGTGGAATTTAAACACACGCCATTCTTTCAACTTAAAATCTGTAATCATCGAACCCGGATGCGGCATGGAAAACCTGTTCGATTATATGGATGACCGTCCTTATAACAGCAATTATGCGACACTTACCCCCGGACGTTCATTCTACATCAGTCTGTCTTTAAAATTTAAAAGCTAAAAAAATCAAAGACTTATCGAAGATAATATAAAATAAACCTCTATCTTTGCAACGGAATTAGTAATCGGGCTATCACATAGCCCGATGCAAGGGAATCCGGTGTAAATCCGGGGCTGTACCTGCAGCTGTAAATCCTCATTATGTTGATTGGATAGTCCAAAACCACTGTTTCATTTGAAGAAATGGGAAGGTTTCCAATCAGAGGAAAGCCAGAATACCTGCTAAGTCTGTTGAACAATAAACACCAAGCTTCCAGGATTAGAAGTATGTGTCCATTCGAACAAGCGTTTTCCAACGTCTATTCCTTTGTGGCATTCCTCTTTATCAGAGGGAAACTTGATGTTTTATTTTGCAAATTAAATAAAACATAATATGAGGTATTTACTTCCTGCTATTCTACTATTAGGTACACAAATTGCAAGTGCCCAAAGTATTCTCAAAGATAAAGACGATAAAGAATTGTCCGTATTACTGAATGAAGTGGTCATCACGGGTACAGGTACTGAACATTATCTGAAAGATGCTCCCGTACAGACTGAAGTCATAACCAGCAAAGCTTTGGAACAATATCAGGCACGCAGTATAGACGATTTGCTCAGTGGTCTTAGTCCTTCATTGACCTTTCATGATGGTGATATGGGGAGCCATATCCAACTAAACGGATTGAACAATGACTATATCCTGATCATGATAAATGGAAAAAGAATGAATGGCGATGTAGGAGGGCAAAACGACTTGAATCAATTAAATCCAGCTAATATAGAACGCATAGAGATTGTAAAAGGGGCCGCTTCTTCACTTTATGGCAGTGACGCAATAGCCGGAGTTATCAATATCATAACCAAACGTAACCGTGAAAAAATGGAGCTCACCAACACATCCCGCATAGGTGAATATGGCGATATACGTCAAAGTACCAGTTTCGGCTTTAACTATAGAAAGATAAAATCTGTAACCGGAATCAACTTCCGGCATACCGATGGCTGGCGGAATACAGACCTACAGTGGGATCAGAATCAATTGAAATCCGGCTCTACTATGTTGACCGTAAACCGTTCTTCAAACTATACCCTGTCCGAGAACATTGAATGGCAAGTCAATCGCAAACTAGACCTCACTGCAGAAGGCACTTATTATGAGCGTTGGGTAATGCGTACACACGGTCCTTGGAAATATCAAGCCAACGATTTTTATTATCGCAACTATACATTTGCAGTAGGAAGTAAATATAAATTAGGAAAACGGAATTATCTGACAGCAGACCTATCTTATGGCAGATACGGTTACTTCTATGACTATAAGCTAAACGAGCATACTGATTATTTTCTAGACAATGACCGCCATGAACGTATCACCTACTTTGCCGGTCAACGTATCAAACAAAGTATTCAGAAACAAATATTAGGCCAGGTAAAAAGTGTATTTTATCTTGGAGAGGACCATATTTTAAATGCAGGAATCGAATATCAGTACAATCATTTGGAATCACCTCATCACATTGACGGTGACCGCGCTTCCGTTTATACGTTGGCAGCTTATATACAGGAGGAATGGACAGCCAGAGAAAATCTGGTTCTGACTGCCGGGGTACGAGGAACACAACACAAGGAAACAGGATTGAATTTCAGTCCGAAAATATCAGGACTTTATAAACCCGGAGAACATATTAATTTGCGTGCGTCTTATGCTTTAGGCTACAAAGCACCCACTATTAAAGAACTTTATTATAATTATACCGGCGTTATCGGAGGCGGTGCTTTGACTGCATATCATGGCAACACAGATCTAAAAGCACAAACCTCACAATATGCTTCAATCGGTATCGAGTACGTAGGGCAAAATTCCAAGCCAGTTTAACCGGATACATGAATTATCTTCACAACATGATTGAGCTGGTTGAAATTTCCGTAACTCCCGATGAAAAGTTTCTTGAAGTAGAAAAGAGCAAACAATATAAGAATCTGACAAAGGCACGTATTATGGTATGGATTTCACCTTCAACTATCGTCCTGCAAAATCTCTCAGCCTTGCCGGCGGATATAGTTATGCTGATCCAAAAGCGCAATATCCTAACAAAGGTATAGATTATATGAAATATCTTCCTATTGATGCTACTTCCAGCCATAATGCAAATTTAAATATCTTATGGCAACATTCATGGAAACTGTATCGTTTGGGTATCGGCATCTATGGCAGATATCAGTCTACACGCCGTTATATAAATGATAATAATGCCGACGGATTCCAAACTTGGCGTATCAACACAGCCCACTCATTATTAAAAATGAAACGGTGGTCATTAACGATGAATGCCGGGGTAGATAATGTATTTGACTATGTAGACCGTACTCCTTTCGGACGGAATCGTGCCACATCAACTCCCGGAAGAACTTTTTATGTCTCCGCCCTCATTAAATTCAAAAACAATTAATAACCAACAATTTATAAATTAATTTTTATTAGTATGAAACAATTCAAGTATTATCTGATGGCGGCTTTTGTTGCTGCCGCAACTTGCACAGGATTCAGTTCCTGTAGTGACAATGATGATGAAGAAAGTACTGTTAATCCTGCTGTGGATGTAGTAACCAGAACCAAGCAACACGACACAGCCATTTTGCTCTGTACTTTTGGCAGTACCTATAATGAGTCCCTTTCTGTTTATGATGATGTGATTGAGGATTTTAAAGCTAAATTCCCCAATACGGATATTTATATGTCATTTACTTCACGTACATGTATCGGACGTGTAGAAGCATCTACCGGCATAGCACGTTATGAATTGGACCAATGGTTGAAAGCAATAGGCGATGCAGGATACAAACGTGTGGCTGTACAATCATTGCATGTAATTCCAGGCGAAGAATATCTTTCATTAATGAATACTGATGTAAAAAAATACTTTATGATTCAATGGTATCCGCATATTGATGTATTGAAAGGTGCCAACCTTCTTTCCAGTGCAGAAGATACTAAAGATGTAGCAGAGATACTTTACAAACACTATGAGTCTAAATTAGCAGGCAAGAACAACATCGTGCTTCTAATGGGACACGGTAATCCGGATGAGAATTACAATGCTAACAAAAAGTACTCTGACATGGAAAAAGCATTGCAGGAACTTGCTGCCAACAACAATATCTTTGTAGGTACTGTGGATTATGGTGACATGCTTTTCTTCCCGAAAGAAATAGAGGAAGAACCGGCTAATAGAATTCCTGTAGAAGGATTTGACAAAACCCAATATCCCGACTGTATGTACTCTAAGGTGATGAGCTATTGCGAAAAGAACGGTCTGAACCCATCAGAAGTAAATGTTTATCTTGCACCTTTCATGTCAATTGCCGGTGACCATGCCCACAACGACCTTTGGGGATTGGAAGCTATGGCCGAAGATGACGATGTAAGCAATGTGGAAATCAATACAAATGAATATAGCTGGCGTGAACGTTTGGAGAAATTAGGATTCAAAGTGGACAGAACATTCGAAAGCCACCCGACAGATCAAGCCGGAGCCGATCATGGTATTAAAGACGGATGTAATATGAAAGCCCTTGGCAGTTATCCTGAGATTCGCCAATTTGGGTAAACCATTTATATGAAAACTGGAATGATGACAGTGCATGGGAGAATGGTGAAGACTATCAACCGGAAGCATAACCAACTTAATATATTTATCTGAAAAAGGCGGAATTTATTTCCGCCTTTTTCAGATACGCCAAAACCGATAGGTAATATCTTTCATCTCATCCCCGTATATCCGATAGAAATGCTGATTGGTATCAGGAGATTTCAAGCCACCCAATTTTTCAATATACGGTCCCAACTTTATATATTCAAAGTTCTGAACGGAAAGACCTTCCGGCAATTCATTCTTCCCCGAATACCAACCCACCTTTACCAAAGCGATAGACTGTCGGTGAAGAAATCCTGCCAACCTTTCCACTTCAAAAGGTTCGGCATCGCCTCCCATAAAACAGACGCAAGTCACCGCCTTTCCATACTTCTGTAAAAGATGCCCAAGACTTTCTTCCGTTAAAGATTCTCCTACATTTTCCAACAAATGAGGGCTATGACAGCCCTTGCACCTATTGGGACAGTTAGAGAGATTGATCGCCAGAGTGACTTCATCCGGAATTTCTTGAAATACGATGTCATAATCAACGTAACGGAGCATAATATCTTTGTGCAGCCTCCTTCTGCCTTGCCTGAGAAAAATTACTGATCCGCTTCATGTACCCGATAACACGTGTCAGATAATCCACATTCCGACTATGACATTCAGGACATTCATGCAAGTATCTCTTATCAATATGCTTACATTCATTGCAAATGGTATTCGGTATATTAAATGTAAAGTAATTACAGCCTTCTATAGCAGCTACCCGAAGTAGTTGTCTGTACTGCTCCTTACTAAGATGTTCTTCCAAATTCATGTGCAAGGCCGAGCCTCCCGTTAAATGCTTTATATAGCGGCGTCCATGCAGACGGAATTTATCGACAACATTCAACGATTTGTCTTCTACAATATAGAAATAACTGTTATAACATTCTCGGAATGTTTGGAAGCCTGCTTCTTTATCCCATTTAGCGTGCTTCACTCCTACATTCTCAGCAGGAATCATTTCGCAATTAAACAAAACATCCTTTGTACGGTACTTCCTATTATATCGTTCAATCATTCCTAAAATCTCCTGAACAAATGCTTCATACTTAGGGTTATCATTGATTTCAATACCCATAAATTGCGCTGCTTCCACCAAACCATTAACACCGATAGTTAGATACTGACGGTTCATATTGATGTAACCAGCATCAAACAAAGGCAGCATACCTTTCGACTGCAACAATTTCAGATTCTCATTATAAGCCAACTGGACTTTGTGTACCAAATCAACCACTTCTTCCAAAAAAAACGGATAAAGTATACCGGATTTCACGTAAGCATTCGGCCTCGTGCGTGTTTTTTTCCCCTCTTTTCCTTCCTACCTTTGTGGCTTCATTATAATCTTAATCCATTATGTGTTCAGTATTAGAATTTTCTAGCGAAAGTGATAA